>ENA-OPSD01000310-OPSD01000310.1-human-gut-metagenome-genome-assembly--contig:-NODE-310-length-47619-cov-12.093726_pt1 | contig 47619 bp, 32 predicted proteins | sample MGYA00241453_ERZ501898 | MGnify/ENA primary metagenome ERZ501898 (study PRJEB25962, sample SAMEA2042226) | human gut metagenome | biome: human gut; feature: human-associated habitat; material: faeces... | reverse complement strand
TCAAATGTGAAAGAATCCACTGTAGAGGATAAGGATCTACAGGCAGGTGCATCTGCTGGTGATGCACAACAAACTAATTCAGAAGAAAACAAAGATGAAGCCCCAGAAGCAGTACCGATGAAGCTGACAAAAGGAATGATCTGCACCATATTTGGACTACTCGAAACGGGTTATACTTTCGGGCGTATCAAGATTAACCGTGATATTGATGCGAAACAGGTCAAGAAAAAAATAGCTTCCATTCTGGCCTGCAAAGGTATCATATCTCCATTCCTTGTCGTACCTGCCATTGTTTGCCTAAAAGCGGGGCTGGAACTGGAAGACGAAAACGGAAATCCAATCACAGAGGATACCCCGAACCTCGCTCTTATCCTTATTGTAATTGACGGGCAGCACCGCATGGAGGCTCTCAGGCAGTTGAACAAGAAACTAAAGAAAGAGGGTAAGACGGAATATGAGGGTTATGTCTATCTTCCTCTTATAAGCGAGTATGACGTTCCCACGTTGTTGAGAGAGGCCAATTCAGCAACGAACCCTTGGGACGGTATGGATTGGGTGACACAACTTCTTGCCACCGCCAAAGAAAAAGGTATATCAACTGAAAAATTGGAGTGGGTAAAGGAGAAAGCCAAAACCGGATCTGATTCCGCTGCATGGTCTTGGGTAAATGGTGGCAAAACCAATTCAAAGACAGTCTGCATCAAGGCTTCAACCAATGATCAAAAACTGGAGGAGCTGGCTGATACTACATCATTTGAAGAAGACAAGAAGCTTTATGAAGCAGCCGCCAAGTCTTTTGAAGGGAATTCAGCCAAGGTTCTCGGTTGGAAAGTGTTGCCGGAATGGATTTACAAGCAACTGGACTCCCTGATAAAAAGGGATATGAAACGGAGTGAGGCCATGAATCTGTTGGTTGCATTTCTTGAAGGCATAGGAGCTACCAATGCACAGGAAATAAGCCAGATGAAGAAGAGTGCCAATCAGAGCAAGGATAACATGATTATCACCAAGCTGAACGAATTATTTGCTGATTTCAATCTTAAACACTAATCCCGGTTTCCCCATCATGTGAGAGGTGATGGGGATTCTCTTAACAATGCTCAGAAGATGAAAACATTGAAACAATTTAAGGAGGATGGATATAGTATCTGTCTCCCCAAAAAGCCCAAACTTGATACCGGAATTATCAACAAGCTACAATGTCAGCTAATGTGTCCTACAGATAATGTCATAGTACATGTTATTCCGGTCAGTGATTATCTGATACGTAGAGTGTCTATAGTTGATGGGAACGGTGATCTTGTAACTTCACTGGATAACAACTTGGAAAAGAAGCTGGTTATTGTGAGTAGTGATTTGAACCTTTGGTATGCTTTATTACAATCCGCTATTAAAGATGAAGAAATAAATGTTGAAACAATTCCCGACAGATATGTAAAATTCTAATATAAAGTAAGCAAGGACCCAGTTTACTTTATCACAATTGAAGTTTATTAAAAAAATAAGATGATGGGAAATAGGATATTTTTCATTACAGGCTCTCCTATGCCTGAGAATATCACAGAAACAGAGTCTAACAAGCTAATAACCAATTTAAAATAAAGAATCATGGTACAATTTAATTGTAACAACGGCAATTTATTTCCATCCTATAGATTGCCAATTCAGAGTAAAAAAGGATATGAATCATTATGTGAAGTAATGTATGAGTACTTAGGGAACAATGCCTGTCTTATGAATGAAATCAGTCAAAAGATAAGGGATAATACCAATCTGTATGAGAGTTATTCAAAATCAGACCATTCAGATATAGGTTCACATACTCATGTTTTTCCTTCTTTTAACCTGGGAGATGACTATATCGCTTATATCGGCATGAACTGGCCGGAAATGAAAGAGTTTCTAATTCCTTGTCTGACCAAAGAGTTTATTCTTGAAGATGGGGGTGATGACATGACGCTGGGAATGATATATCCTGATAACCTGGAAGGGAAAATTCCCGCTTTTTTCACAAAGATATTTTTTGAGGATTTCTCTGATTCTACAAAATTCGGGAAAGATCTCTTCTTCCTGGATATTTGTAAGAATGGGTACTTCTTCGAATCCGATTCAGGGGAAGTAAGGTGGTTATTCTCGAAAGGAGTTGCATTCGGTCATAAGTATTGTATGTATTATGTATTCAATGAGTTTTCTGACAAAATGAAATATCAAGGAGAAGAACTGACGGATGAAAGGATAGAAGAACTGATGGATGATGTTTGGAGCCTTTAATGATTAATATAGGTCCTTCTTAACCTGAGGGAGCCATAATCCGCTTCAAACCGCTAAAACGCTCTTCCGTAACCCTCTAATCCTTACTCCTGAAAATGATTTTAAAAATAAAAAATATATCCATTGGAGGTTCAGAATCTTCATTGGATCGTCAGGAAAATACTGCTCCTGATGTTATCGTCAAAAAAGTAAGTATAACTCCGGAAAAGTTCAAAGATGATGTCGAAGTGCTGGCAGGTTATATCGGTGAGGAACATTTCATTTCCGGTCTCAGCATTGAAGTTACATTGAGTGAACTTCTTGCCGTAATTCCAAGAAAGCGAAGAAGATGCGAAGCGTATAACTCTCTGGTAAAATACCTGAGAGAAGAGAGAAACATAATATTAACCATAAAAAGCAATAAGAAGAATGTCAAAGCTTTATAAGAAACAGCCGCTTGATATAGTAGTCAGTGGTATAACGCTAAGATACAGCATGAAATATAACATTTGGGTAAATTGGGCTGGAACTCGTGCTTATCGGAAATATAATGATTCGTCCTGGAACCGTTTTTTACAGATCCATACTGATATAAACGGTTCAAAATTCCTGAATGTCAACCCCAAAACCGTTCAATTGGATGAAGCTGTTGCCGATGCTTATAACCCCATGCCTGATGACGGAAAGAAATATAAGTTGGTACATAATGACGGGAACTTGGGGAACTGTCAAGCCAATAACCTTGAATGGAAAGAGGTTAGAAAATATGCTCCCTTAGCTACCAGACGTAAGATTGGTAATGGTCTGACTGTAACCGTTGAGGGGAAAATATTCGATAAAGGCAAAGAACTGCCGATTGAGAAGGAGACAGGTGATAGAGATACAGATCGAATGGTGGCTATAAGTCCTAAAGTAAGGTATCGCAGGAAAAACAACCGATGGGGAAACTATGATAATAAAAGTGCGAATATAGATGACCTGATGGCTGAAGCTGAATTTGTGGACGGGGATAAATCCAAAATGAAAAGACCGAGAGTGCTTCATAAGAACATGAATTATCTTGATTTTCATGCAGATAATCTTGAGTGGGTGGAAGAAAGCAGCCCTAAATATCAAGAGTATATGAAAAGGAAGAAGGAGGATATGGATAAGCTGGAGAAAGAACTTAACCGTAACAATCCCAATTTCAAGTTACCTGACAATCAATAAATGAATAATCAGGGTTGGTCGGAGACAAGAGTATGGAACGGAGTGGAATGTAATACATAACTGGAAGACAAAGTGGAATAAAAAAGTGTGCAAAAGATGTACAAAAGCTTAAAGAGTAAGCATTCATGTAGATAAATTATTCCATCCCTTCGGGTTATGTACCATACTCATACTTCGTATAGCCTTCTGTCTCTGACTAACCCACTAATCAAAACCTATAGAATAATGAAGAAAATACAAATAAACGTTCCATCCGGTATCAAGTATTTATCGGATTGGGATGAACTTTGGGATTTATTACCCAACGACCGGCCTTTCATTCTCAATAAACGGATTTGCGGTTGTGGTGCCACAGAAATGTATATCCGTTCCGACAAGAAAGTAATCTTAGCCAGTCCAAGGAAACATCTACTTTATAACAAGTATTCCCAACATTTTTCCGATAACCTTTATCTTTACCGTTTTCAGGGAGACAAAAAGAAGTATTTTGAAAGTAAGGCAAGTAGTGAAAAAGAGATTCTGGCTTTTAATGATGATCTTGCTGAATATATCAAACATGGAGGGAAGAAGATTCTGACTACCTATGACTCGCTTGGGAAGATTATGGAAGTATTGGTTGACTTGGGAGAGGATCTGAATGAATGGATTGTCGTGGTTGATGAATTTCAGGTTATTTTCTATGACTGCCATTTCAAACCAACTACAGAACATGAATTGTCGGAAGTATTACAAAGGTTTACCCAAGTAATCTATCTCTCCGCTACTCCTTTTCTTGAATCTTATCTGGATATGACGGTACAATTCAAGTCTCTGCCCATCTATGAATTACTTTGGCCGGAGAGTATGACAAAGTTACCTGATGTAGAGGTAATAAAGTCCAGAAAATCAGTATTGGAGTTATGTAAGGGATTGATAGAGAAATATCGTTCAGGAAATGGCAGGAGTACGATGGTAAACGGCGAAGAGTTTATAGCGAAGGAAGCTGTTTTCTATATCAATTCTGTTTCAGAGATTATAAAGATTATTAAGAAGTCGGGATTAAAACCGGAAGAGACCACTATCATCTGTTCTTCCAAGAGTGACAATATAAAGAAACTGGATGAATTATCAAGACAGACCGGGATGAAGTTCAAGATAGAAGAGATTCCGGGTAAGGGAGAGCCACATAAGATGTTTACCTTCTGCACCTCGACAGTCTATGTAGGAGCCGATTTCTATTCCACCAATGCCTATTCCTATATATTTGCCAATCCCAAAGTAAGCAGCATGACGATAGATGTCTCTGTGGATCTTCAACAGATTATAGGAAGGCAGAGGCTGGAAGAGAACCCTTTCCGTAATTCTGCCACCTTATATTATAATACACGGGAAGCAAAGGTAACGAAAGAGAATCTGGAGAAATCAATCAGGGAGAAGAACGACAGGACCAACCGACAAATCGAAAATTATGAAGCTGTCCCCAACAAGAACGAGCAGTTGGAGGTAATGGAAAATACAATCAAGCAACAGGGTCACAAGGATCACTATTGCTGTATCGTGAAGGATAAGGATAATAACGTAAGGATAGGCAAAAATGAAATCCTTGAAATAGCGGAACGGAGAGCATGGGAAGTTTCAGACCGGATTTATCGGAGTGACTTTTCCATGTACAGGGCTTTAAGTTCCGGTGTCAATGTTATAAGAAGCTCAGACAGTGACAATCCTGAGATACAGAAATTATTCAGCGAGTGGAACAAGGACAATCAATTCTCCAGAAAAGCAAAAATGTATTGTGAACTCCATGAAACTCTTCCCGATCTATTGGACGGATGTACCTTTATAGAGAAGAAATTCAAGACCTATTATGATGCTCTCGGAAGGGAAGGTTTGGAAGCATTGCATTGGAGAGAGGGCTATATCAAACAAGCCATTGAACCTACTCCTTTTGACAAACTTCCGAAAGATAAAATAGCGGAGGAACTGATAAAAGCGTTGAGTGTTGGAAAGGAATATACGAAAGCGGAGGTCAAGGAATTGCTTCAAAACATATATTCCAAACTCGATATTCCCGGTAATCCAAGTGCTTCTGATATTTCCGATTACTTGACTTGTGAGGATAGAACCAACCGGATAGAAGGTAAAAAGGTAGCTGTATTAAAGATAGCATCCCATATCCGAACAAAAATATCATTGTTCGGCAGGATTACAGACATCAATCACCCTGAAGAATATGATATAGACAAGGTACTGGATATAATCAAGACCGGCAGCTATTTTCATGTAGCCGAAAAAGTAGATGCGGTGAGGAAAGCCAAGAACGATGAAGACAAGGACAAGGCCAAGATGAAACTTCCGGCTGTAACATGGAACGGAACTTTCAAGACCAAGAACAGGAACGATCTTATACACTACTCTTCCTTCACGGCTCTTGACTTCGACCATATTCAGCCGGAGAAGATGGATGGGTTTGGAAAATGGTTACAAAGCTTTCCATGTGTCTATGCCTATTACGTCACTCCGAGCGGTAAGGGTTATAAAGCGGTCATTCTTCATGACAACTATGAGCCGCTTTACCATTATGACCTGTATAATCAGCTTTTGGAACTCTTTAATTGTCCTGAGAAAGATACAAGTACGGTGGATTTGGCCAGAGGTAATTTTCTGGGCTATGATCCGAACCTGTGGAAAAATCCGAACCCCAAGCCTTTTCATTTTGTCCCATCCACCCCTGAACCTGTTATCCCTGATGTTGTAACGGAAACCGTAATAAAGGATGAAGCCGGAAATGAAATGGTGACCGAGGATGATTCTTATGTAGCCAATTTCCTGAACAGATTAATCAGAGAAGTTGTTTCCGATGACAGTATAATCCGTATCCTTGGGAAAATCTGGACCGGAAAATCTTTAGCTAACGGAAGGAACAATACGGTGATGTCCTATGCTGGCGTTCTATGTAAGGCAGGAGTAGAGAAAGACAGAGCCAAATCATTCATCGAAGAACTTATTCCGGATTATGATATAACAGAAATAATTGAATATGCCTACTCCCATAATACTTTCGGATGTGAACGTAGAAAGTATAAATCGAGAACAAAATAACTCATTTATCAACTTTAAGAAAATCACCATTACCGAAGCAATCAGAAATGAGGTATAGGCGTTGATTGCTGAACTTGGAGAATTTACGAAGATGGAAGTCAAATTCAATGCAAAATGCTGGAACTAATAAATTACCATTAATTAAAAAAAATGAAAAGGGGACTGAACTTAATCGCTTGGTCTCCTTTTATTTCTTATCGTTCCCTTCAAAGTCCAGATACCCAAATCGGAAGTGGATCCGAAACTGGCTGAGAAGATTGTTTCTACAGAGTTACCCGGAATCATGAACTGGGTCCTTGAAGGTAGAGAACGGCTAATCACTCAATCCGGTTTTACTGAATCTTCATTATGCCAGAAACAATTGGAGGAATACCGTTATGGCAGTGGAGTACGGAAGAAGATAAGATTCATTCTGCCTGAAGGATTCAAGTTATAAAAGAAAAGAGAGGAGACTGAACTCAAATTACAGTCTCTTAAAAAGCCTAATCGGTCTTAATTGGCAGGTTAGGCTTTAATGTCCTTATTATTATTTGTGCATTTCTATTGACTGAGATTGATATAATTTATATATTTGCAATATCATAAAATAAAAGCACTAATCTATGTATTGTAAAGGATGTGGAAAAGAAGTTGCCGACGATTCTAAATATTGTCAGTATTGTGGTATTAAGCTAGTAAATAATGCTGATGCCACCAACAAACGTTCTCTATTACTTTCTGCATTGGCGAGGGTTAAATTATCGAATAAAGCTAAAACCATCCTCTCTTACTATATGGTTTGGTTTGTTATTAATATGATATGTTTAATATTTTATGATAAAAATAGAGATGCAAGCGATTGGCTGTTTCCATTTGTATCCACAGATTTAAGATATTATGATGGTTCTGAATTTATATTATATACATTGTTAATACCATACTTGATATACTGGGGGACTACTCTTTATAATAAAAGTAAAAAATCTAACTAAATATAATTACCTCCCCCAGCTTACTTTCATCGGTAGACTGGGGTCAGGAGGAGACTGAACAATAATTGTCCGGTCTCTTTGTTCTTTTCAAAACCAATAGCACAGATATTTGTACACCAAAAAAATGGTCAAATACCAAAGGTTTCAAAAGCGTATACCACAATTATATTTGTACAAGACTTCTGATTCAATTTCTTTATTAATGCGAATCCTTTTCCTATCATTGAAGTTTATGCTCACTGTTTCTCGAACTAATCCTTTCCAATCATTCCAATAACAGCACCTGACTTTAGCCACGTTTCCTATTAGTTCAACCTCTGGTAGAATATCATCGGCTATATTCGAAATATCGCCCTTTGAGAATATATTTTCCCGACAAAAAACTGAAAGGTTAGAGATGTCTGATTTTGAGAAGACATATTGCCTGTTCTCATAATTGCCATGCCAAAAAGCTGGCAAAACCGTTGATGCTGTTGTCAACAAATATATTTGCCATGCACTCATTTCTGAACATGTAGCACCTACTTTTTCAATTAAAAGTCTCTTTTCCAATGCTTTTGTTGAATGACCGGTATCAATATAAAACCATGAATTATCTCCTATACTGACATGCTGTGCAAAATATATTTTCAGTATTCCATTAAAAGTCAGTTCGTCCAAAATGGATAAAACGTCATGATTATATCCATCAGGCGGCATTGTTTCTTCATGCAGAGATTTCAAATACCTATGAAATACGCGACCTATCCAACCATACTCATTACTTTCTTTGATTAGACGAACAAGGATTTTCGCTTTCATCCGTACCTCCTCGATTTCTTCCTCGTCACTCTCCAACACATCATACTCTATAATCTGATTCAAGAGAGAGATTCCTTTGCCCATATCTTTAATGAGCGTGTTTCCTTTTTGTCGTTCTCCAAGTATATATAAAATTGCCAAATTCCACAAGCAACGAATAGAAGGGCAAGGTTCTCCACAAACTTTCAATAGATACTCAATAGCATGTTCAAAATCACCAATACCCCATAATACACTGAAGGTATTTTGCATAGCATTCTTAGAACCATTTGATGCCGCAAGACTTAACCATCTCAGCCCTTTATCCATATCATTTTCGCAATTCAGCAAAAGAATGCCTATATTGTTTGCTACTTCATAGATTCCATCATTGTATGCTTGCACATAACAAGCCTTTATGTCATTATAAAATTGAATATTCTTTTTGAAGAGGTGAGAAAGCATGAACTCATTAAAATTTCCTGCACATTCGGCAAGACTACAAGGTTTACATACCGAAAAATCAGCAAAAGACCTGTTTCCAGAATCCACTACATAGTTTTTATCAAGATTATCAAAATACTTGGTATCTTTTAACGGATTATCAAAATACAAGTTTCTCGTTATGAGCTGAGACAGAATAAACACATCCTCCTGTCTAACCTTATTTTCTACTTTATCAGTCTTTTGTCCTTGAACTTCTCCGTTGTCAATCGACACATCGGGGTAGAATTCAACCACTTTCCGACAGTTCTCGCATACAGACACAACACCGGCATAAGACAATGGACCAAGGTCTATATTTACTTTATACCATACAAGCCCCTCTGATGAATTGCCACACTTCAGGCAAGGAAGTCTTTTGGGTTCACCCGAAATTTGTTCCTGCACATTATCCATGATATAGCCATACGCAAACGGTAACCGTTTAAAACTCCAATACCTAACTGTTGGATCTTGTAATGGGTCTGGCGCACACACCATATGCGTTACAATATCATCCTTAACTCTAAAAAGAACACACATCGGTTTATAACCCTCTACTTGGTCGTACACTGCTACATGACTATAATAATTGCAAAATTTGATACTTGTGCGTACATTGATACAATCATGCTTTAGTCGGTTTTCTTTATCTATCCAATATGATTCAAAATCAGCAATACCACTTAGTTCTTTGCGCTTATAAATAATAAGTTTTACGTTTTCTGATAGGAAAGGCCTTAGTGTAGAAAAATCTTGATTATATCTGCAAAATGCAAATCTCTTTGCAATCTCAGTATATATATCATTAGGCAAAGAATCTTCAATCAGCAATCCTTGCCTATCTATCTCCATAGCATCCTTATCCTTTTGAGAAAGTTTCTCCTCAAAACCTTTTCCATATACATCATCCAAAGTAAAAACTGTTTTATGAGTTTCATTATATTGAGACAAAGTCACAACCCTATCCGAAGTAACATCTCGCACTTTATAAACCGGATACAATCTTCTGTCCCTCGAAGATAAGGGCTTTGGCCGATTTCTATAATACATTTCTTTTAATGCGCTTATTGCAATAAAAGGCAATGCCAATACAAATAGAGGCAATAGAGATGAGATTAAGATTCTTACCCACAAAGCCGGAATTTTGCCAAATAAGTCATCATCATCGCCATCAACACGTTTAGCATTCTTATGCTTGACATGTCTTACAATAATCCATACTATTGCTGATAGAGTAAGAATAGCATACACGATACCTATAGTCAACCAAATATTCATATTTATATAAATTTGTAATTTCTGCAAATTCCTATCACCTCTAATTCAATCCAATTCAGAATTTTGTAACAAAAGTAATGATTCCAAAGGATTTACTCTACCTCGAATTCACGTTAAATTATAACATCACCAGTATCCATATTTAATACATACATTTAAAGATTATCCCAAAACTCCGGAGATTGTTGATTCATATCCAAATTATCCTTATATGTAATAAGGATTATCATCAATACTTCCCCAACCATCAGAATCCTCCTCAATATAATTCTCCTTTATTACATTATCTTCAAATTCTTCTACAAATTCAGGAGCACCTCCTATCATATCTTCTACCCTATCAAATTGCGCTCTTAACAAATCTTGTTCAACCTCTTCTTCTACATTATTATACTTTGCTTCAAGTGCTGCGTATGCATCTTCTTGCTCACTAATAGAAACTTGATTAGCAATAGTTTCATGCATTACCATTTCATCATCCATAATTAAATCTTGTTTTTCCATTTTTATATCTCCTATTTTATTAATATGATTGAATATCTAAAAATTAAGTCTTTACCTCTCACGAAAGGATTGATATTATTTCCCAAATATGTTTCTTATAGAATTGGTCATAATCTATTTTTTTAAGTGTTATAGATTTACTCTTTTCAAGTTCTTCTACCGTATATTTACCCAAATTCGAACTATGCAGAAATATCTTTATCCCATTTAACGCACGTATGATAACACCATCCTTCTTCTTATAAAGGAATCTTCCTGTATAAATTGTTCCGAATGGTACATCTTTATCTTCAATTTTTATTTGTTGCTTTTCTCCTCTCACAGGAACAGCACTTAGGTATAGCAATGACCTTTCGACATTAACAAATGAAAAATATAATTCTTTCATATTTTGAGGCTGCAATCCCAATTTTCGAACTTTATTTTGTTGACGAAGATTCATAAGAGCTTCCCGTTTACCAAGTTTGAAGATTAACATCTTTCTGTCATTTCTGGATATATATTCAACTTTTACGGGGCAATCTGCATCTATCTTTTCATCTATAATAGAAAAAGAGACACCACTAACCCCGACAAGTCTATCTTTATAGGAACCTATTTCATCATACTTACTGGGAACAACTATCGAGCCATCTCCACGTTCAATCCCCCATTTATCCATTTGAAGAAATTTCTCCATTCCATTATCCAATCTTCTACTCTTCTCCTTCAAGCTCTTACAATTACTATCTATAAAACCATTACAACCATCACATTTGACATTTGCTATATTGTCAGCGTTTAACTCACTGATATAGTCATAATTACTTAAAATCTCATTCCCTTGAAAATCCACAATGCAATATAATCCATTGCGCATAGCTATAATTTTGTCTGAAGACCATATCTCCAGCTGAGAATAACAAGCTGGCGTTAAAGGAACCCCCTTTTTAGTCATAATTCCCCAAAGTAATGCACCATCCGTCTCCTTTACATATTTGTTACCTATAGGATTGAATTTTTCAATTCGCCTTATTCCAGTATTAAGAAGAGTATAGTTATTGTCGAACAAATCATGTAACCCATCTTTCGTTCCTTCATACCATCCTGTGTGAGGAGTAATTAATTCATATTCAAAAGCTATTCTTATTTCGCCATCGAATGTAATCAATCCACATTTTCCATCTTTCTTTCCAATTACATATCTTTGAGTACTTTTCATTATGGCATCCAACTCAAATGCTTCTGATAAGCGTTCCAACTTATCTTCTGTTTTCAAATCTTCTTGTTTTTGTCGCCATAATTCATCCAGTTCTTCAAGGACTCTTTTATTCTCTTTCTCAATATCTGAAATTTTCGATTGAAATTCAGGATGCGCTTCAATATATCTCTGTTCCGCATCAAAATAATACGGTTTGTATGTGCTATCATATTGTAAATCAGAGAGACAGACAAATGTTCCACCCAAACCATTTGAAGAATTCTCATTCAGGTACTCCCAACTCCCATCTGCCTTTAACCAATTGCACTTTAAAATGAGTTCACCTCTTTCCTCACTTTCCTTTTGAGCTTCTCTATCAAAAATAAAAACATTCATTTTATTATTATAATAAATATCTTTTGCCATCATATTATCCAGATTGACGTGTTCATCTTGTTCATCAAAATTAAAAATCCAAATGATGAATTTCTCATTAAGTCGATAGAACAAATCTCTTTCTGCAATTACACTGACAAAGGTTGTGCTTAATTGCAATTCAAATACAATTTCTTGTCCCCTAAAACTGGTCAAAATATCAGGACGTTTCCAATTTAGTATAGGGTGATTTCCTATAATGTTCTTTTCTACTTTTACGTCCGAAACACCAGGAGTTATTTCCAAGAGTTCAGCAATTTTATTTTTTAATCTTTTGTGACGCTCCCCTTCATTACATCGGGCATATTTTTCTCTATTAATATCCCTTCTTGTTCTTCCTGTCGTTGTTTTATAATCACATTCATCACTATCTTTGAAATGTGAAAAGAAACTAGCTTTACCACGTTCTATCTTCCGACCTGATATTTTAACTGCCTGACGACAATATTTGCATACTAATTTAGGCTTTTTCAAATATATTGATTTTTGCAATTCAGTTCTAACTTTAAAAATCGCGTTCTCCGGTTGAGCAAAAAAATCTCTTGCACTTATTTCTAAACCAGTGTCAGTATCAATAACAGTATCTATGGTACGTTTAGTTTTATCAACATAACCTAAATCTGTATTTTCTATAGGTTCTATTGTTATCATAGAACCTTCACCTACCATTATTTTCTGTTCTCCGCTATCTGTTTTTACCTTATTGTCTTTTTCTATCGTAGGCACTGACTTGCTCAATTCAGAAATCTTATTTTGCAATTCGACTTTCTCTTTATTCAAAATGTCAATTATTGCATCTTTAGTACAAATTTTAGCCTTACAATCCTTATACTCTTTATTTATGCTGTCATATTGCTCTTTGAGATTTTGATATTGCATCTTCAAGCTGTCTATTTGGTCTTGCATCTGTTCATCAGATATTCTTTCATTATCTTCATCTACAGATTCTAACGCTTGAATATTTGCTTGCAGTTCTTTAATAGTATTATCTTTTTTCCCAATTTCTATTATGTGGTTTTGGCTCTGTAACTCCAAAGATTTAACTTTTTCTTTTGTTAATGTCAATTCCTGTTTTAATGAACTAACACTTTCTTGTAACTGTTGAGATTCATTTATATTACTATTCAACTCATCCAACAAACGTTTTTTTTCATTTTGTAATACAGTATTCTCTTTTATTAGAATGTTATCTTTGTTTTCCAACGTTGCATTTTCCTCCAACAATTGTTTCGTTTTATCTGACAACACTTTGTTTTGTAACTGAATGCCTTTGATATCAATCTTAAAAACTCTCTTTAGAAGCCCCATTACAATATTCTTCATATAGTCTGCCATAATCACCCACCTTTTAAATTATACCATTTAAATAATATATCTATTGTTTATAAGACTGATTTAAATAAAAAAAAATAAAGTACTATACATATCCCTTTCACAATACCCGATAAGTTTTTTCACAAATACTTAAAAATAGCATTACATGAGTTCGGAATAAGAATAAATATAATCTATTGTTAAATAAGAATATAACGATAAAAGTCTTAAACTTATAGTGTCAAGTTATAACATTTAAACGATCACCACTATGTTCTCAGAACCTAAAGTTACGTAAATTTATTGTATGGCTGATGATTTTTGCAAGGAATTTGCATTGCAACAAGAAAAATATATGATTGAGTATAAGAAGACCAAGCATCGTAACAAGCTCAACCGTATGAGTGATGCAGAGATTATGGTTATTCTAATCCTGTTTCACTCCGGTGGTTGCCGCTGTTTTAAACATTATTACAAAGAGTATGTCTGCAAACATCTGAAACACTTGTTTCCGTGCCAGGTAATCGTTTTGTGGAACTAGAGAAGGAAGTACAGTTTCCTCTGGTTATTTTCATCAAGAATCCTGCTGGGAGCCTGTACCGACATCAGTTTTGTTGAATTCACTCCTTTATGTGTCTGTCGTAACCAAAAGATTCTGATTCATAAAACATTTGAAGGGATTGCCGGGCGTGGAAAATGTTCCATGAGCTGGTTATTCGGGTTCAAACTGCATCTGATAATCAATGATAAGGGTAAATTTTTTAATTTCATGTTTACACCAGGAAATGTAGATGATCATAAATCATTGAAATAGAGCAAATTTCTAGAGAATATCAAAGGGGAACTATGCGCAGACAAGGTATATATTGGCTAGGTTCTGTTCGAAAATTTCTTTTTTAACGATATCCAGTCTGAAAGCGACAACAGAACGTCCTTCCATGCTATCCGGAACGCTGTCAAGAAGGGAGTAATTGACATTGGACGAGATGAATTTCATACATGCGACCATTCCTCCCGGAAACTCTGGCTGTTCTTCCGGAATGGAAAAAAAGTTCCTTCTTGTGCCTGCGTATTGGAATATGCTAAAAAGAAGGAAACAGACAATAATATTTTCATGATACCCTTTCTCATAAGCCTCTTGAGCCATTAATCGAATGCTACCCTAAAGATAGAAATTTAATATGAAAATTGAATGGAATTTGATTTCATTTTCCAAGAGACTGCTGCAAAACATTTCCTTCTCAGAGTCTTATGTCCGATGGGATATAGTTCTGACAGTGAGTAATTTTTGAAGATGTTTTTTTACATATCATAGGGTAAGCTTCACACTCCACAATAAAAGTGAGAAAAAAGAAAGTCGCTACACCTTTATTCAATATAATAACTTTTAATAATAATCAAGACAAAAGAAAGTAGATATATATTTATTCGTTTGCCAATAATTTCTTGACACTGTTCATGAATCCTTTCACTATCTGAAGTGTTTCCTTTCTGTCTGCTCCCGTTTTCAGGGAGATCTCATTCACAATTTCTGCTTTAGTCATAATCTTATCTGTTTTAGAGTTGCAAAGACATCCAAAGTTTATTAAAGAGAAGAGGACCAGAATAAAATTTGTTCAACGACATGTTTTGTCGCTTGCCTTCAATATCTTTGCCCATAATAAAATCAAATTCATAATTATATGGGAAAAAAGTTGGAAAGATTACAGCGCATGCTGGTTATCATCAATAAACTGAAAGGACTTCAACGGTATGTACCCCGTGAAGAACTGGAAAATTATGTGACACACCGCATGGAAGAACGTGGTGGGATGCCTGTAGACCTCAGAACATTGCAACGGGACTTTAATACGATAGAAGAGATGTTCGGCATTCGTATCTGTTTTGACAAGAAACGGAACGGATATTATATCAATGAGGAGGATGACACGAAAAAAGAACAATATGAAAGGCTCCTTCTCAACTTTGATATACTGAATGCTTTGGACACCTCTTCAGACCTTCATACTTATGTAATTGCAGAACATCATCGTCCGGTAAATAACGAATATCTGCCACTTCTAATCAAGGCTATTAAATTCTCACATCCCATAACTTTTAAATATATGTATGTCCGGGAGAATGGCAAGGTGCGTGAAAAAGAAGTGCTGCCACACTATTTGAAAGAAGACCAATATCGGTGGTATCTTCTTGCTTATGAAGAAAACGTATTGAAAACTTTCAGCGTGGACTGTATTATTGACCCTCAGATATTGTATGGAAAAACATTCAAGCGTAATATGAACATAGACATAAACAGCCTTTTTAAAGATTGTTATGGCATTTGGAACCAGACGAATATTCCTATAGAAGAGATCGAATTGAGTTATAGCCCTTTGGATGGCAATTTCCTGAAATCTGTTCCATTGCATCATTCCCAAGAGATCATTGTAGATGATGAGAAAGAATTCCGAATTAAACTACATCTCCGTATTACCAATGATTTTGTGATGGCCTTGCTTTCAAGAAGCCGCTCGCTGACAGTCATCAAACCTCTACATCTGAGGGAGCAGGTGAAGGCAATCTATGAAGAGGCTCTGAAAAGAAACAGATAACAACAATTCGTTCCCTGAACACAACCCTCTAATAACCAAAGAATATGAACAATAACTCTTACTGGAACAAAAGTAATCTTCTGAAAGGCATAGGTACTCTTTGTATCTTTATCATCTTTGGATATTACGCTTATCAAGATGCCATAAACAGAAACATGCTGGAAAGAAGTCTGAATGAAAACACTGCCCCACCGCAACGTGACTTTGCCCACAAATCTTCTCGATTACAACGTTCGTCTGCCATACATGGAAATGCGGTTTATAAGGATGTGGCTGGAAAAACTCAGAATGTAGAATCTAGGGAGTTGAACGATTACGACACCTTCAACGAACATCTGGATGAATATCTTGAAGATCCGGAAGATGAAGTCACTTATCCGCCTGAAATCTATGATGCACTGATAGACGAGACAGAATAAATTGATTAACAAAAAATATAATAATATGAGTCATTTCAGAACATCCCGTACAAAAGAAGCATTTTTATTTAAAGACGCAATCATTCTTACCTCATTTACTGTTATTTGTCCTGTATCGGGGCTTCCTTTCTTAGGGTTATTGCGAAGACACAGCAATTGGTATTATCCATTCTTCCTGATTGGCATTCTATTGTTCATTTGTTGGGCTACTTTCATGGAACGGCATCTTGACATTGTATATATACTTTAGTTTTACCAGAAGTGAATAACAATATCCCCTTTGAGTTTGATAATCAATAAACTTTTTGTAATTTTGCAAAGTCCCAACATGACTGGTTAGGACGCATTACATAGTTTATTGATGAAAGTGTAGCTTTTATCCTTGTGTTGGAAATCTGGTAAATTTCACGAAATGCAATAGGAAAGCAATCACGCTCATCACTTGTCTGTATATACTTACTCAAGCTATATACATCACAAGTGTGGGGATATTGTTTATCTTGCATTTAGGTTTACCAGAGCCTCCAACACGATAGATGATGTAACTCCACACTTTCTTTTTTGTTTCCCACGAAGAGTTACCGTGGGTAAAAATAATCTTATGATGCAGACGGATGATTTTTCTCCATTTGACCCATTAACAATGAGGCAAAATGTGTTACCGACTAAGTCGGGCAATTATCTCATAGTATTACGAATTGCAGTGTCGTTACCGCAGAACGCCTCAATTAATATAACACCTCAATTCACATCTATTGAATACAATGGAGATTGCTATGCTGTGGCCTATGTAGAAAAAAGTAACAAAAGTATAAGGGGAAGTTATAAACAACATTTTCTGGGAACTGCCGATAGTTCAACGATACGCAAATCTATTGGATGTTTAATGGGGTTCAAACTAAAATCTGATAATATGTATTCGAATTCTTTGTCCCCGAAGAAAAGATTCAACGATATGGAAGAGCAAGTCGTAACAGAATGGATGAAAAAGAATTTAATGATTTTATATTATGCCAATAATGATTTTAAAAATGCCGGACAGGAATTGATGAAAGTATATAATCCTCCTTTAAATCTTCAAGGAAATTTTTATAAAGTAAATGCAGAATATAGAAAACAATTATCAGCACTTCGGGCGGTTACAAATTTGTCCAATCCAGCTATTGTACCTGAAATGACACAGCCTTTTCATACCAATTGCCCTAATTGTAATCTAAATCTTACAGTTCCAGACAGTTTTAAAAAAGAAGAATATATCAAATGCCTTTCGTGTGGTTATGCATTTGAAAATCCTTTTTATAGGCAAAAAAAAAGTAAAGAAGGATTGCAATGGAAAATATTGTTGATCCTTGTTGGCATTGTATTGTTTTTTAGCTTTGTCCCTAGGTATGGAAAAGGTTCAAGTAAAAGTAATAGTAGTAAGAGCGAAAACTATGTAAATCGAAAGGGACCTTCCCAAACAGAGGCTATGGCAGGAGTAAGAGTTTATCTAAAACGCTATTACCTTAAAGATCCGGATAGTTATCAAGGAATAAGTTGGGAAGCCTTTGGCATTTACAACCAAGAAAACAATACTTATTTCGCTCTTCATAAATACAGAGCTAAAAACAGTTATGGTGGTTACGTAGTGGAAGAAAAACTTTTTGTATTGGATTCTAACGGGAATGTTATAAAAGTAGTGGATGATGTGAACGAAATAATTAATGGTTACTAATGTTAATTTTTTATAAAAAAAGAAGAACGTATATCAGAAATCAATCGGGTCTTGCTGGAATATTTTGAGAAGCATTTGAATAGTGAGAAAATTGCAGCAAAAGAGTTTATGAATCTATTTATTGAAAACGGGATTTTCAAAAAGAACAACAAAGATGGTTTACCTATCCGGCAATTACTAAGGGAATTGGATAAAGAAAATCAACTGAATAAAATACCATATATTTATGTTGAAAGAAAAAAGAAGAATGTCAATTGGTACTTTTATTCTGAAATATAGAAAGATAATATGAAAAAGTCGGATAATATTGTATTGTTAGTTACAGTAGTCATAATAGGGCTGCTGATAGCCTTAGGGATAGATTACAAAAATAAAATGCCTATGACATTATCTTCTAGTCCCTCTGCTATAGAAATGGAGAGGTACATAAAGGGACGTGTGCAGAAGCATATAGAAAAGAGTCTTACTAAAGGCGAAAAATACACGGGATTAAAGTGGGAAATGGGGGGGTATACTGATGCTGCTGATCAAACAACCGTATATAGTGGGGGAACATTCTCTGTACCTTCTTCAAAATGGAGTAAATTAGTGCTTTCTCATACTTTCATAATAACGAATAAGGAAGGTTGTGAATCACATTATTGTAAACAGATCATAATCGACAAACAAGGAAATATTACAAATTTTACTAATCAAATCAGTGGTGAAGATTATACTGGAATAGAACAAATTACTGGTTTTATCCAGGGGCCATTGAGGAATAGCGATAATGAAGAGCTCATAATATGGGGCGAAGATGTTATAAGAAATTATATTCATGGAAAAATGGCTCCCTCGCAGAAGTATATACCCATAAAATGGATATTATATACGAAGCTAACCTTAGATCAAAAAGTTTTTGATGCTCTTGACATAACTTTTTCTCCTGCAAAACGTATTGGTAATTTCCATCCGGACTGGATACATGCTGCATTATGTATTGAACATAAATACAGCATAGAAGGAAGAAATGGATATAAGCAAACAAGACACAGCGTATTCATAATATCTCCCAAAGGAAAAGTTAAGGAAGTTTCTTTCGATTATTTTTCTATTAGCAAAAGTGCTGAGGAACAATATAAACTATTGTTTACTAATTTTTATTGATATAGAATTTATCACGTTTTAATATTATTGTTTATGAAAAAGTACATTTACTTATTCTTATTTTTATGTTTTGCAACAAATGTTTTAGGACAAAATGCGGAAAATTCTCAAACGGAACAACATCAATTAGTTGAATGGTCAAAAAGTTGTATTAAGGAGTTCTTCAATGCAGCATCATTGTCAGATACACTCATTTATGAACCTATTGAATGGATCTTAATCGTACAAGACGCACGTTATCCCATAGAATTGAAACTGGAGGAGCAAAAAAAAGACACACTTCGAGGTTGTGTAAAACTTCTTGATAATAGAGGCGTGTTTGATCAATATTTTGAAATATCAGAAGATCCTGATGCATTTGTAGCTGTATCATTAGTTTGTGATATGAAATCTAAACGTACAGGTTTAAAAGTAGAATCAAGTGAAATTACATTCGTTCTTGATGATAAAGGAAGGGTATTAGAAGTTAAGGACTATGTCAGGCCTGTGGCAATACGCCAAATGATAACAATGCAAGTGCTTAATATGACAAAACAACAATTAGCTGAAGACTTGGGTAAAGACATACTAAAGTTGGAATGGAAATTTCAATCTGATACTCAAAATTGGATATTAGAAAGGAATGGCAAAATTATTTATCAATGGACGCCTCTTGAACTTATTTATTTTGCTCAGAAATTTATGAGAAAAAACAATTAGAATTATTGCTGTTAGAACAATTTTAAACATACTAATATGCCAATAACTATCAAACAATTAGTAGAAGAAGTCGGGTTGCCACCCACTGCTATTAAAGTAGTAAAATGGAACAGCCCGATTGACTGCAAAAACAAAGGTGTTTATATCGTATCTTTATCTGAAAATGCAGTCTTGAACAGAACGATAAAAGAACTCCCTATTTCAATGAATATTTTAGAAGCTTGGATTAAGAAACTTGGTTACTTTACTATTGATAAAGAAAAAACTCAAGATGCTGGAGTTGTAAAGGGAAGACTGGCTGAGTTTTGGATTCCCGATGAAAACATATTGTACATCGAAAAAGCACCATTGCGAAAATCGAGTGATGGAATTGGTAATAGAGTTCGAGAGTATTATAGGACTGCTATAGGAAATGCAGGACCACATGTAGGGGGCATTGGATGAAGATGCTCGAAAACTTGAATGCCTCATACGTTTTCTATGTTGAATGCCAAGATTCTGGATATGTTGAAGCTAAGATGTTTTCAAAATTTGGAGAGCTGGTTTCCGACTGTGTCAGGAAGAGGTTATCTATAAAGGGGCCAATACTTCCATTTCAACCTTGAGGATGGGAAAGAAAAGAAGAAGCATGGATTGGGGCATATGAAGATAAAAAAATATCCGTAGTTTTCTGATAGGTATATGTTAAGTGAAGACGGATCATTAAAAAATGAACCCACTAGTGTCCCCGTTAAAATTTTGTCCATGTCATTTTTGAAAAAATGAGAATTGTAACTCTTTGATATTGAAGAAAGAATAATTTCTATAGAATGAGTATTATTGTAATCTTCATTTCAAATCCGTTTGCCCTATATTCGGCTTTAAATTATTGAATAGCAATAATATAAGAATCATGAAGCAAATTTTAATAGGACACTAGTGAAATGAACCCTAAAAGTCTTATATCCGGACAATTAAAAAAATATGATGATTATTATCTGAATTTATCAATCGAAACTTTATCAAGGAGATTTATAACAAACTTTCCAGTCCGTAGTCATTATTTCAACCCCTTACAAAACTAAACTGATGATGTATGGATCAATAAATTAAATGAATATTTATTCTATGATAATCCCGGAAGAACTAATGTAAGATTTAATAGATTTTTTATGGATATGACGTTGACTTATCCTATGCTATCAACTACATAGACATGGTAGGTCAATATGCAGAAGTTGACAATTTTCATCTATGGCTACAAGGTTTGTCAATAACATAACTCTAGAATGGTCGTAAAATTTGTTTAATCTTTGTTTGAAAGCTACCTCAATTCTTTTGTATCTACTTCACAAAAGAATACGGAATCTAATAGCCTGGTCTCCCCTTATTTGAACATTATGTAGCCAGTTCTAAAATTACCGACCATTCTTCCAACTTCTCTTCAAAAGCAAGGCTACAGGTATTGGATGTTGAAGAAAGTAATACAATCTTTCCATCAAAGTCTATTGTGGAGAAAAAACGTTTGAAAAGGAAAGTTGTTGAAGGATGTTTTTTGCTCCCTTTTCCTTTGCCATTCAGAACTATTGTTTTTATACTCGGATGTTCCTTCAAAAAAGATTGTATGTCATTAGGAATAAGAGAATTAATATCATACCCATTATCCGTACTTCCTTTTCTTATTCCACTCTGTACACAATCCCACAAAGCTATATTATGGGAAGTGATGAAATCACGGTTGGACATCATATCATCCTTTTCCTCAAAGAGTGAATACATAATCTTCCAAAACGAATTATGGGCTGTATCACAATAATATGCCTGTTCTCTTAAAGAATTGTCTCCCGGCATAGTCCCTAAAATTAATACTTTAGGTGAATCTCCTACCCATGCAGATAATCCTATTTTATGATCAGATAGAGGAGTGCTCTTCGGTTTATCATTCTTCATTTTAACTTCTTTGTTTGCCGCCTTCTTTATAGTAATGAAATTGGATTTAGTACTAATATATTTATAGATGTCATTGATTGCTTGGTTTTCTGCACCATTAAGTTTCTTATTCCAATATTGAGCATAATCAGCCTTTAGTTCTTCCTTACTTTTATTCAGAAAAACAGCATTCTCTTTGGAGTTGTAATCTTTTAGAAAAGTGAACACCTTATTTAGGGCGTTATATCTACATTTTGCAATGCCTTTACTCTGATATTGCAATTCTATAGCCTTTTGTAATTCATTCGTTGTCATAATTTAGATTTTTATCTTTTCACAAAAATAAGGAAAGTAATTCATTTGAAGAAAAGAAAACCGCCATACCTTTTTTCAGTATAACGACTTTAATAAAATATGAACTATCCACCATTCCCTATTACTTATTCGTTTAGTTCAGTTGATCCAATCCACTACAGTTTCTCCCTTATAACCCTTTTCCCATACAAACCAGGCATAGGCGATTGCATTTCCATTGACCTGGATACTTGTAAAGTCTCCATCCTTGGCAACAGAAGCGCGGAAAGAAAAGACGTGGATTTTTAGCGGTGGATTGGCTTGAAAAAATGATTCACGTCTTTTACCTTCCAGAAATGTAGGTTTCAGAAACATCACTATCTTGGTTCCTTCATCCGATATATCCAAGGCTTTCTCTATAAATCAATTCTTGAGTATTTTGTATATGAATGATAATACTACCAAAGATGCTTTTCTGTCTGAACGAGCTTCCAAGGACCAACGACAAATCGAACGGATATTTCAGGAGGTTTCTTATCGTTCCCTTCAAAGTCCAGATACCCAAATCGGAAGTGGATCCGAAACTGGCTGAGAAGATTGTTTCTACAGAGTTACCCGGAATCATGAACTGGGTCCTTGAAGGTAGAGAACGGCTAATCACTCAATCCGGTTTTACTGAATCTTCATTATGCCAGAAACAATTGGAGGAATACCGTTATGGCAGTGGAGTACGGAAGAAAATAAAACTGATTCTACCTGAAAGATCCAAGTTATAAAAAAGAGGTCAAAACGCCCATTCTGCGAAGTTTCAGTTTGCAACAAGAAGGCCTAAAATATATGTCAAAACTCAGTTTTTTTTATTATAAACTTATAATATGAAATTTGAGTATCCTAAAAGACTAAAGAAAGAGTCGTATCATTACTCAATACAAGTACAACCTTCCGCGATAGCGTATAAGCTATAGAAAAGATAGCCGTCCAGATTTTAAGGCGGCTATTTTTGTGTCTGCTTCCATTTGTCTAGAAGTAAATCACGATATTTTTCTATCGAGGTATTGGGAGGCCATGCGGTACAACGGTCTATAATGTCGCATAGGTATTCGTGCAGATAGCGTAACTCAGCCAGACCTGCGATAAAAGAGGATGTGTATTGTGAGTTCAAAAGTGGATTTGCAGGAACCGAACCTTTGAAGATTGTGCCGTTCTGAACATACTTCTTGACCTTATATATTGTCTTGATGAAGTGCATGGGTACCATTGAGTAACGTACGACATCGCATGTACACATATATCTAGCCAGTTCCGGTTTGAACTTCGGACTGTCAGGTTCTACCTTAACGGTTTCAATCTCACATTCAGGATGTGTCTTTTTCTTTGCCCCATTGTTTGTATGTCTCTTTTCTTTTTTCTGTTCAGGAGCATTAGGCTTGGATATTACCTGCTTAACCTATCTTTCTGAAGGAGATTCCTGAAGACGGTGTATATCCTGACGGGCAGTTTTTTCCTTGCTGAGTTCAATGCTTTTACCTTTGAGTGTATCCTCCAGAGAGGCTATCTGTCTTCTCAATTCCTCAACCGTGGCAGTCAGTTTCTCATTAGCCGAGGCAGTGAACGGACAGATGTAAGAGCTTCCTTCTGTTTACCCTGGAGGAAGTCATTCTGGCATTGCAAAAGTTCTATCAGTTCATCCATTAAAGTTACGAAAAAGGAATGATACTCACAACTTTTTAAGAATTTAATTATTTGGTTATCAACATTGTATATGCTGTTTTACAGCCGTTTTAAAGCGATCCTCAACCGTTACTTTACAGGTGTGAGCCCTCTCATCAGCAAGTAAAAGTCGTTCCACTGAAGCCTGCGGACACTGCTATCACCGTTTCTCAAGACCTCGTGGAAACGTCCTTGTGAGAGCCTTTTGGTGTACATCAAAAAAACGTCGCCATCCTATTTGAGCGCCTTCATGGTCTTACGGTCGCGTGAGAAAAACACATACACATCTCCCGAAGCCGGAGAATGTCCTTTCCAAGACCATATCATCTGGGTCAGACAGCGGATGCCATAGCGCATGGAAACCGGATTCTGGCACACTCACAGATGTAAACATGAATCAAGTCCCCACATGATCTGCCTCCTTTCTCATGTTGCAGATCTTCGTAATTTCAGATAAGTCTGTATCAGCAGGCAAACTGACCTCCACGTGACCGTCTACCCTGATGGTAATCACATTATTGCTTCCGGCAGGAAGGAATCCCGCTTCTTCAAATATCACATCTTCGAAAGGAATCCCCTTATATCGTGATTTAGTCTGCCGACCACAACGGGGATCTGTATAACCTGGCAACCCTATAACAGTGAGTTTATTACGCCATAAATACTTATTCATTTTTTGCTAGGTAATACCATAGTTTCCACAATATTCTGTAAAACTGCAAGGTTGCTTGCCTTGGAAACAAAGATTTTTGTATTCTTCATAAACCTTAGACTAAAGAACCCCCAAATAGGTAAGTTTCTATAACCGGGAATGGAACTCAGGTTTGGAAACTCCTTCCTAACTATCTGATACATCTTGCTACAGCTGACTTTATGTTCCAAACAATACTCTCTGAAGGAACAGGATTGTTGACCTGTAGCACATAATTCTTTAAAAGCAGAAAAAAATCTGCCTGTAGTATTCTACTTTTTCCATATCATAAAAATTATATGGTAAAGTTAGATTTACTACAGGCAGATTACAATACGCTATCGCGGAAGGTTGCACCAATACAGAGCTTGATACGCCCCTTTTAAGTGTTATAATTACTATCTGTAACCTTTCGGGACCATCATTCTTGTTTTAACATCTCCCTTCTTTTTGTCTTCAAGGATATTCAAATTTCAAATCAAAAGCTCTTTTTAGGTTAAAATTGAGTTTTTATGCTCTCTAATATTTAGAAATGCCATAAGTTTTAAAGAACAGATAATTTACTTTCTGAAAATTTCAAATGGTACACGGAAACTGATACCGTCTTTCATCATTTTATAAAGATTTGGACAGATACGTTGTTTAAAAGAGCTCCATGTACGATGTTCCATCTGTGTCCAGCCAGCTTCAGCCAATGCCAATCCACGCGGATAGGTCATATATGTAACCCTATTGAAATCTTTAATAGCTTCTGACCACAGAGTACCCAATACTCCTCGAATATGTTTTTCACTAAATTCATCTCCATAGGCTGGATCAAATTGATAGGTTTTTTCTAAAGTTGTGATAGGCATACCCCAATTGTTGTATTCAGGTAAATCGTTCTTATATTGTGGATAGTCCAAGTAAGCGTATTCACCGGGAGCCATAATCAGCGAGTTACCATTCTTTTGGGTCAGTTCTTGACACAGAGGAGTCAGACCAGCACGCCAACTTACTAACGTCACATCTTTTGGATAATTAAATAAGTAGGAATCGGCCGGCATCCAAATGTTATTCAACTCACACCACAAAATGGGCTCTTTTTTGAGTTTACGTACTATAGACAAAATCTTACCAAAGAAATAGTTCATCAAATCACTTGATTTCTGATACCCTAATTTTTCTTTTAAGACTTGACAAGAGGAACATTTTCCCCAATTCTTTTCAATTACAGCTTCATCGCCACCCAAGTGGATGCTTCGCGAAGGAAATAAACCAGCCACTTCCGTTAAAATATTTTGATATATTTTATAACAATGCTCGTTACTAGCACACATCATCACATCAGTAGTCTTGCCGATCTGCACTGGTACAGTATTTAAAGACTGACAAAGCATTTCAGGAAATACTGCTAGTACCGCAGCCGTATGACCAGGAATATCAAGTTCTGGAATAATTTCCACATGCCGTTGTGCTGCATAGGCTATTAAATCTTTCAATTGTTCCTGAGTATAATAACCGTTATCTGGACCTTGATCACTACCTTTTTTGTTGCGAAAAGCACCTATCTTGGTTAATTGCGGGTATTGCTTGATTTCAATGCGCCACCCTTGATCATCAGTAAGGTGTAACTGCAAGACGTTATACTTAAAGCTAGCCATAAGGTCAATGAATCGTTTCACATCGCTAACTGGCAGAAAATGACGGGCTACATCAAGCATTAAACCACGAAAAGCAAAACGAGGGCTATCTTCAATTAACACTGGAGTTACACGATGGTGAGCGGTATTTTCTGCATCGCCTAACAAAAGTTGTGCTAAAGTCTGAATACCATAGAATATACCTTTCGAAGATTCTGCACTAATTTCCAATTTCTTAGAATTAACCCTCAAACGGTAATGTTCCAAGATCTCGTTTTGTGAGTTAGATATCAGGTAGATATGTTTACCCTTCACAGCACCTATCTGAATATTCAACCTTAAGCCCATTTGTACCTCAAGCATACGTTGCAATTCTTCCGCTTCAAAACGCAACGAAGCATTTCTTATCACAATCCACGTTTTATCAGTCACCACAAAAGCTTTTCCTTTCTGTTTTTCAACGTGATTCGGCATTGGAACTAGAGCGGAAAGGTTCTGTTGAGCCGAAAGGCTTCCTCCCCACATCAAACAAATTAATAAAACTACTATATATTTCATTTCAATTTTGAAATAAAAAGTACAACATAAAATAACTTGATGCTATATTAATAATCTTATATATCTAACCTAAAATTATTTTTGTTGATATACTCTTACCCAATCTACTTCGAGCTTTACGATTTTTCCTTTCAAGTCCACTTCACCTACCCATTCACCACCAATCTGTGAACTCAATACTACATAATAGTCGTTGCGATCAAAGGGGAACTGAGAAGGATCTTTAGGAGTAATGCGTGGATATTCATATGTCACTTCATTATTTATCAAAAATACCAACTTGTCAGTATGAACTTCCACAGAATAGACATTAAAATCATTTATATTTACAAAAGGCTTCACGTGATTTTTTGGATTCACCTTATTCACCAAATTAGTATAACGTGAATGGATAGTCTGATACACAAAGTTATCAAAGTTTAAGTGCTCCATCATATCAATTTCACCACCACCACTATAAGGCTCAGAGTTTCCTTGTGGCAGCAACCATACAGCTGGCCAAAAACCCTTGGCACAATCAAATTTTGCACAAATATCCACTCTACCCAATGAGAAAGCAACCTTGTTCAACCCCCACAAACCACCAGTCAAATAAGGAGAAGAATCTTCTTTATTATCGATATTGTCTCTACCATACAACACAACTCTACCATCCTTCATGTCGTACAACTCTTCATCATCGGTCATGGTATCATTCCAATTGGAATTCTGACGGGGAGTCTTACTCCAAACAGTCCAATCGATCCACTCTTCGTTGAATTCCTCATTCCAAATTAACTTCCACGAACCTAACTCATATTCGTTAGCTGATACATAATCACAAAGAACCATTTTATACTTAACTTCTTTCTTTCCTTTCTTCAAGGTAAACACAACTTCTTTTGGCCATTTTCCCACAAAATCTTGCGGATTCGGTGAAATAGACACACCTTTAGCTAACTCGTAGTTAACACCAGTTACTAAATTGCCACTTGGTAAATGTTTAAATTCAAGCAAACATTCTTTCTCATTAATTTTAGCATGTGCTACAGCATCCCATTTTATTAATGTAAAGGACTTTATCAAAGATTCATCGTCCTTTGCTTGGACTGAAAAGACATTCAATCCAAGCAACATAGTCATTAGCAAAAATACTCTCATAATTAAAACTTTTTAATAAATAGATAAATTATTCATTTTCAATCGCATCATAACATTTCACCCAATCTACATACAAACCGGCCGGCAAATGTGCAGCAGTTACTGACCCTACCCATTGGCCACCTAACTGGGCACTCAAAATCACGTAAAACTGTTTCTGACCATAAAATGGAAACTGACCCGGAATTTCTGGATACAAACGAGGATAACTATACACTTCCTTATTATTTACCAAATAAACGACTTTGTCTTCATGTACTTCCACACCATATATGTTGAATTCACCTTCATTGAATGGAGCCTGTACTGCATTGGGGGTATTCACCTTATCCACCAAATTAGTATATTCTGAGTGCAATGTCATGTGTACATACGGATCAAAATTCAAATGCTCCACAATATCCAATTCACCATAACCGCTATTAGGAGCATCCCCATCTTGCGGCAGCAACCATAATGCCGGCCAGAATCCTTGAGCACTGTCAAACTTGGCACGAATATCAATTCTCCCCATGGTAAAGGCCTTTTTATCCAAGCCCCACAGACCACCTGTGAGGTAAGCAGACGGGTCTTCCGGGTGATTGGTATTTTGAACTCCCCACAGCGTCAAGATACCATCATTCAATTCAAATAATTCATCATAAGAAGCCATAGTATTGTTCCAATCTGACTTATTGCGTGGAATCTTTGACCAAACAGTCCAATCAATTTCTGGTTTGTCAAAGTTTTCCTCCCAGGCCAGTTGCCACTTATTAGGATCTGGAGTCAAATCTGTTTCCGGTTCTTCTTCCCAGTTCTTCAAGGTGAAAGTATATTCCGTAATGTTATTACCTACTGTTACAATAAATTTTATATTAGCTGGCCAGTCACTAAGCAACGAATTAGGATCTGGAAAAATGGTAGCACCTTCAGTAAGCTGATAATTCACAGCTACAATACTACTACTGTATTTCACTCCTGAAATCTCAATATCATGCGTTTGCTGATTAATATAAGCATGATATTCCTTCCCATCAGCACTGATCACTACAAACTTATTGAGTGGATATACTGGGAAAATTATTTCATCGTCGGAATCACACGCTTGGCACACTAGTGCCAAGCAGATCCCATAAAATAAGAAATATAAATATTTTTTCATAAGTATCTTTAATATATCGATTATTCACCCCAATTAATCGGTTCTGTATATGACCAATAATCATAAATGGCAGTACCTGTTTGATTTGCTCCTACATATATAGTAGCCGTTTCAGCACTACTTACATAATCATTTAGGGTATGCAATTTTTTACCGTCAAGCAAGAAGGTTATATCCAATTTGTCAGTTTCATCATCTACAACGATATCCAGCCCCAATATGTGAGACTTACTAGCATCGAATTTGACATTTGGAATATCAGTCCAAGGAGCAGTACTCATATCAGTTGTACCATTTTTAGCGTTCATGTGATAGCGAATTTCATTAGCCGCATAGCAAACAAAGATGATAGAGTGAGCAGTTTCTGACCAAGAATTTATCTTGAATTCATAAAGTCCTGGTCCAAAGCCATTACGAAACATACGGCTATTGCCACCCTTTGCTGTAAATGATGCATCATTACCATTTACCACTATCGGAGCAGTACCATTCACTGTCCAGCGAGCAATTTCACCGGCATCAAACTGATAAACTTCTGGAGTATTATTATTCGACTGCTTCAATACGATAGTTGACTTCACGGATTCTACTCCCAAAACAGACTTCGATTCAATAGTAAAGGTGGCCTTTCTTACAGCACTGCTCTTGTTTTCCTGAACAATGATCTTCAAGTCGGTAGTACCATTCAATTCTGTGGTTTCAAATGAGTACCAATCTACATCTGGATCATCCTTTACAGCTGTCCATTCTGTATTAGCTACTACATGCAACAGATATGTTTTAGCTGTATAATCGGTCTTAATTAGTAAAGTTTCCGCATCCAACTGAACACCGTCCTGCGTAATTTCAACTGTGCCTCTTTCCACTCCGTAACGGTCATACACAGTAATGGTGGCATAACGCTTAGCTCCTTTGTTTTCTTGAGCGGTGAATTTTACTTCACCGTTCAGCTTGCCGATAGCACCAGCAGTCAGAGTTAACCAGCTGTCACCTTTAGTCACCTTAACACTCCAATTTTGATTGGATTTAATTAGGAAGGCACCACTGGCATCAGCTGCCTTATCCAACAAAATACCTTCATGATTTTCAAGGTTCAAGAAAGCAGTACCTTTCTGCAAAATCTTTACCCACTTACCAATCCAATAATCACTTTGAATAATTAATGAATCCACACGGTCGTCTAACTGATCGTTATCTGCATATTGCACCGTTACGTTATAGATTTTTTGTGTATTGTCACCAGTAGCTGGATTAATAGTACACCACCCCTCATGTAGATTGTACACCTTCCAGGGAGCAGTTGATTTTACTTGAAGTACCACAGGTTCTGGATCAATAGCAGTCAAAGTATATTCATCTTGAACATTATATCTTAAATCTACCCATTTCATTTGTTCATCATCATCACTACAGGATATAAAGAAAGAACTGCAAATTCCTAAGAATCCTATTATAGCGAATTGAAACAGTTTAATCAATTTCATATTATTTCTCATAATCATTTTATTATTATTCTTGAGGGATAACTTCAAAAGAATCGATAGTTATGTGAGCGTTTGCACATGTACCGTTAAAACCAAAGTAAATGGTGTTACCATGATCCATTTCTGGGAATAGGTAAGGGTTATCCTTTTCTATCGATACTAATATACGGTCATTCAAGAAAGCTTTCAATACCACTTTACTTGGATCGTTCTCTTTCTTTAAGAATTCAATCTTTAAAGTTTTCATGGCATTCATCTCATCTAATGTCATATCAAAATTGTTTTCACTCCACCAATCGTGACTTCCCCAAGTACCCAATGTATTCGTTAGAAAATTTTTACCTAAAAAAAGTTCGAAACGAGCTCCCCCTTTTTCATTATAAAAGTTAATATCGAAAAAAAACGGATCACCAAATGATACCTTAGAGAACTTCCAAATATAGGTACCAAGTTTATAGTCAGAAGCCTTAGTATAGTAACGGCATTTTCTATTTTCTGTAGTAGTCAATGTCAATGTACCTGTTGCACTAATTTCACCAGTAGCAGGAACAATGATATCGGCATTGAAGCAAGTTTCTTGAAAAATAGTTAACGGAGTGATAGTCAAAGCACCAGCTGATACACCAACTGGAACCAAATTAATTTGAGCATCACGATTCGCAAAAATCGGATTATCTTTGATAGTTCTCACCTCTAAATGTTCAGCATCCACTTTCACTACTTCCACCCAGTTTTCCTTACATTCTACATTCCAATCTATATTAGCTACTACAGCAAACTGTCTGGCTTCTTGTATGCCATGCCCCTTAAAAACTGTAAGTCCTTCTTCTGTGATTTCTGCAAACTCCAAAGTAATACCATCCTGACGGATTTCAAAGGTTCTTTTTTCCAGACCCGATGAAACAGTAATAACAGAAGTTCTCTTACCTGCATCGTTAGCATCAACAGTAGCATTGATAATTGTCATTTCACCAGTGCCTTTACCTTCAGCCTTGTCGAAAGTTACCCATTGTTTTTCCGAAACGACCTCCCAGTCTTTATTTGACGTAATGGTAAAAGTAGCCTGCCCCCCGGTAGCTGGTACTACGTTATCAACTGGCTGTACATGTAAGGCACCCTTAGATTCCTGATTAATAGTAATTACTACGTCTTCACTTAATCCTTCTGCTTTCACAGTTAGAGTAGCTGAACGATGAGTTTCATTTGGGTTATCAGCTATATGTACAGTCACAGCTCCTACCAAAGCACTAGCTGAACTCATAGCAGGATCCACAATACACCAGTCTGCACTACTAATAACCTTCCACGGTGTGTTAGAACTAATGTTAAATACGATTTCGCTCGGTGCTAATGCCAACACAGTATAAGTCGGCTGTGCATCACAATCCATCTGCAAGGGAAACTCTTTCTGTGAGTTAATATCAAACTCTTGGCAGGAGATCAAATTGAAAACAAACACTATCTGAACCAAGATTATTATAATTCTTAAAAGATACTTTTTCATATGTATATTATTTTATTAATTTAATAATTGTATTAAGCCTAAAATTTACCACCCAGAGTTTTGAGGATTCAGATTTGTGTTCTTAAATAGTTCAGCCTGAGGAATAGGAAAGAGATACATCCTGTCATTCCATAAACGTGATTCATATAAAATACGTTGAAACTGTAGACTGTGTTCATTCAACTTGGTGATTTTCACGCCATAGAGCTCTTTCTGTGATTTATCCGCATTTTTCCATCTTCTTACATCCCAAAAACGGTGGTCTTCAAAAGCAAATTCTACACGCCATTCGTGTTCTACAGCTGTGATGAACGCATTCTTTTCAGTTGCTTTTACAGCAGGCATACCAGCATTGGTACGTACTTGATTTAATGCTTCTCTTGCTGATAGGGTATAGATATCATCTTTATAGTCGGGGTCACCGAAAGCTTGAACCATTGATTCTGCATAAGTCAGCAAAGTTTCAGCATAACGGTATATTACCCAGTGATGTTTATTCGATACAATATTATCTGGAGTAAAACTAGTACTTTCCTGAACATATTTTCTCAAAAAATACCCCGTAACACTTCCCCCTTCAACGAGGGATAAGTCATCTTTACCACCGACAAAAGTTTCAATAGTTGAATTCTTAAATGACATTCCGTTAGCCAACACAGTTTTGGCAAAACGCGGATCACGACCTGCATATGGATTCTGTGGATTAAATTTTGGGTCTTCACATTCCCAACCATTGGGTCCCAATACTACACGGTAACCTGCTAAGGTTTCAAATGCATCAACCAGATTCTGAGAAGGGTATACTGAGTTCCTTACATTTTCCTTTCTACCTTCAGTAAAACGGATAGGAAAATTGGTCATTTCAAAATTTTGGTTATCACCATTCATACGGAATAATACTACTTCTTTTGAATTTAAATTATTTACTTTGTCACCACGATCCAATTGATACAGGTTAGCATTAATCAAATCTAATGCAGCCTTAGCAGAAATTTTCCATTTTTCAGAATTCATGGCTGGATTATGTAATTTACTAGCTGCATACAGCAATGCTTTTGATTTCAATGCCATAGCATAACCTTTAGTAACTCGACCTATCTGAGCATCAGGCTCGTTCCTATAGTCCACCGGTAACTCCATACAAGCATCACATTCTGAAACGATAAAATTAATTGCATCTGTAAATGTTGTCTTTGGCAAAGTATTCGCTTCATCAGTAGTCAGCATAGTTAGTGGCATGGCTATATCACCATAACGGCGGGCCAATTCAAAAAAGAAAGTAGCACGGAGTATACGAGCTTCCAAGGGGAAGTTTTTCAATTTGCGCATCCAATTCTTATAATTATGATCATACTGGTAACGACTTAAATCCACATCTTGAACAGATTTTAAGAATTCGTTAGCTGCACGGATACCAATATATAATTCCCAACTGCTGTCAACTGTTTGTAAAGCCGACCATCTACCATTATTGAATTTTTGAATATCAGCACCAGTATCACCAAATTCAGCATCATCCGTAGCACAGTCACGCATGGCACCACCAATAGCACCAAGATCTTGAGGCATATAAGAGTACACTGTCGTCAGCACTTGCTCTACCTGCCCAAAGTAACGATAAACGTCTTCCCGGGTATTCAAATTATTGGTTTCATCAAAATCCAAGTAATTACATGATACGCATAGCGCAGTAATTAAAATAAAAATTATTCCACGTTTTAATTTCATATTATACTAGTATTTAACGTTAAAAACTAAATTGAAGTCCCATCCAATAGGTTCTTAACGAAGGATAGGTTGCACCTAGCTGTTCCGGATCGAAACCATCTACATTATCTAATGAAAACAGGTTGTTACCTTGCAGGTAAACTTTCACATCAGCCATATGATTCTTTGTTTTCGGATACAGATAAGAGATTCTTAAATTTCTTAATTTCAAGAACGAACCATCACGAAACCACAAAGAATTGTGCTGGTAATTATTTTCATTCGGAAGAGTAGTTAGACGAGGTAGAGTTGCTGTTGTCGCGTTTTCAACAGTCCAAGGTTGTTCGTTATCAAGCAGAGTTTGTGACAAATTACCGTTACTTACCAATGGCTTGTACAACGGACTATCAAGCAAGCTAATTGTTCTACCTGTTAAACCTTGAAAGTCAGCAGACAAATTAAAATTTTTATAACCTACATTTAGGGTGAAACCAAAATAGAAACGAGGTATAGAAGAACCAAACATTTTCACACGGTCCTGTGAGTCAATCACATTATCACCATTTTGATCCTTGTATTTAATATCTCCCGGGCGAATATTACCACCAAACAATTGCTGTGGACTGTTATTGATTTCCATCTCGCTGTTGAAAAAACCTTCCACTTCCAAACCATAGCTTTGCCCTACCCGGTTACCCTTGTGATACAGATAATCATATTGTTGGTATTCTTCATTAGCCTCCACCAATTCTGAATTGACATATGACATGTTTACATCTAGCCCATAGTCTACAGCACTAATACGGTCTTTCCATGAAAAAGAAGCATCGAAACCACGGTATTTTTCAATACCTGAACAAAGCTGACCTATACCGATCCCAATGATACCTGATACGTTGTTGGCATTGGTCAAAATTTGAGTTCTCTTTTCAAAGAAGCCTTCTACATCCACACTCAAATGATTATTAAAAGCAATCAAGTTAAAGCCTAAAGTACCTTTTGCCGACCTTTCAGCTGAAAGGTTCAAAATAGGCAGAGCACCTTCACCTTTTCCCCAAACTTCAGCTACATTATTGGTAAAATAGTAGCTGCGGTCTGTATTTCCATATGATTGTCTAAACAATTCGTGTCTCAAGTTGCCATCCCAGCCTGATAAACCATAAGAAACGTTAAGACGTAAATTGTTAATGAATTTCAAATTCTTCATGAACCCTTCATCTGTCATATTCCATGCTGCTGATACTGCTGGATACAAGTCGAAACGGTCATCCGGATCCAAATAAGCGGAACCTGAATAGTTCAAAACTCCACTGATACTATAACGACTATTATAAGAGTAGCTGGCAACAGCCATGATAGATTGTCTCTTTTTACTTTGGTTACGGCCGTTCGCAGTAAATGAATTCTGATCGTAAATCAATGAAGTGTTCACTTGATTCAGACCTCTATTATAATTATAATTTATCTTACCACGAAAAGTAGCATTCATATATAAACTATGGAAACCAGATGAATGGTTCAAAATTTCAGAATCATCACCATAGATAACCGGATTAGTCACCAATGTATGATCGATGATAGACGGTTGCAAATCTGAATAACGATAAGTTAAAGTGGACTTATCAAACATACCACCACAGTTATCAAAAGCAATAGATAAATCAGCAGACAAACCTTTCAGTAATCCTCCCAAATCTTGGCATAGGTTAGCATCTACAAATAAATCACCATAAGTTTTACGTTCGCTACCAGTAGAATTTAATAATGCTAACGGATTATTAACACCATAGATAGCATTACCACCATAGATACCGTTTTCTTGACGAATTGGAAAAGCAGCCGATGGAATTTTATACAAGACATCATAAATATTACCAAAACAAGGAGCATTATATTCTCTCAAACCGCTGGCCAAGCCGAATTTGAACTGAGTGGTATTAGTAATAGCTACGTCAATATTAGCGCGAACTTTCAAACGAGTGTCAGTAAAATTGGAATTGTAGCGGTTATCTTCTGAAGTATTGTCAAACAGACCCTTATCGCGCATATAATCAATAACTGAAAAATAACGAAACTTCTCAGAGCCTCCATCAAAAGTCAATTCCAAACGGTGATTAGTACCGATTTTCTTATAAACCTCATCCCACCAGTTTACATTAGGATAAGCAAATGGATAAGTTTCATCTTTAAAAGCAGCCAACTCGTTAGTATTATACTTCGGAGCAAAGCCATCGGAAATCAATGCAGAGTTTAAGTAAGAAGCATATGTATAAGCATCTGCAAATTTTGGACTTCTGAACTGACTTGACAAGCCAAACTGATATTTAGCTGTTGCTTTCAAACGACCAGCAGTACCACGTTTGGTGGTAAGCAATACCACCCCATTGGCACCTTGCACACCATAAAGAGCAGTAGCCGTAGCATCTTTTAATACAGAAATTGATTCAATTTCAGCCGCATTTACATCTTGAATACTGCGTACATAACCATCAATCAATACAATCGGTGCATGACCATGAATAGACAAACCCGAGATATTATCAGAACTAGATCCCAAACCCTGGTAAACGTTCAAACCAGCGATCTTACCATACAAAGCCTTAGATACATCGATGGAAGTCGCGTTTTCAAAAATGTCTGATCCTTTTAGTATAGTAGAGAAACCGGTTACATCCTTCGAATAAGATAACTCATAGCCTATCTTTGTTGTTTCCCAAGAAGAAATCTTATTGGAGTCGTTCTGCTCTGACTGTGCAATTCCCCATACAGGAAGTGCACTGATCAACACTAATATATATAACTTTTTCATATATAAATTTGTAATTTTCATATTGTAATTACCAACCAGGATTTTGGGTCATACCATATTCCTTATTAATTTCTGTTTGCGGAATCGGAGCCAAGAACCACTTGGTGTTCCAGCTAGTCTTCCAAAATCTATCTTTGATAGCAAATGGAGTAAAACTAAACTCGTGTGGGTCATTTTGATCATCTAATGCTTTGGAGGTTAAACCATATAATGTCTTTTGAAACTCACTCTCCATTTTCCAACGAATCAGATCAAACCATCTTACTTCTTCGAAACCAAATTCTAGCGCACGCTCTTTTAATATTGCCTTACGGAAATTTACTTGAGAAAGCCCAGTTGGCAAATTACCCAAACCAACGCGGTTACGAACTCGGTTCACACAATCATAAGCCAATGCATCAGGACCTCCATTAAATTCGTTGAGGGCTTCAGCATAGCTTAACAGCACTTCTGCAAAACGCAAATATGGCCATTGTATCGGACGCCCAACACGATCTGCCGCTTTTTCCATTATAAATTTTTTACAGAGGAAACCCATCCCCCCCGGACGAAAACCTGTATGGTTAATATATACCGGAGCAGGAGTACCATTCCAATATAAATCACCAGGAACAGCTACAGTTTCATAAAGTCTTGGATCACGAGTTGGTTCACCATCCTTTGTATAGAAAGGCTGTTGTGAAGGATGCTTCCAATCAAAGTCTGCCGGAAAATCACTACCATCTTTCCAAGGGAACATATTCACATAGTTCAATGTTACACCTGAATAAGTACGTTCATCATAAAATGATTGATGAGTACCAGAGTCATATCCCCTACGAGTAGAAATTAAAATTTCATTACCACCTCGATCATAGTAAGCTGTTTGGAATGCCTTACGGTAAGCTTCGTGTGTTGCCTCTTCAGGTTGAATCAAATCATACTGACGATTGATTTCGAGCTCCTTCATGAATTCGTCACCAGCTTCTTTAGCAGCTTTCCAACGTTCTTTACTTTCGCTAGAATAACGAGTATATTCATCGGCTTCAGGATGCCAAGGAGAAGAAGAGTTGAACATCGGGCTGGCAGCAAATAGTAACACGCGAAGTTTAAGTCCTAACGCACCAGCTTTAGTCATACGACCATCATTCAAATTATCTTGCTTCCAAGGTAGGCTATTCTTGCATTCATCAATCAACCCCACAATATAGTTCACCGTCTGCTCAAAAGTAGCACGCGGAAAATTCATTTCGCCATTCGGGTCTACCGACTGAGTTATCAAAGGCACACCGCCTACATATCGCAGCATTTCAGCATATGATAAGGCAATCAGCATCTTGGCTTCAGCAATGCGCTGAGCTTTTTCTGAAGATGTCATATCGGGAACCCGATCTACATTTTCAATGAAAATCCAAGCATAACGAATGGCATGATAGCTGAATTCAGAAGCAAAACGGTAAGCTTCATTTCCTATATTAGCACTACCCATATTAGCAGAAAGATTACCACTATAATACAAGGTAGTCGGACCATCACCAATATTATCACGCAAGCTGTTATACAAGTCTGTCAAGGCTTCTAAGATATTACCACCCAGCTTATTATCACCACCACCAGGCAAACCATAAGGTACATATGTATAAGCTTTGGTCAGAACCTTGTCGGCATTTACCTTAGAATTAAACATGGTATCCAATGTGGCACCAGAACTTTCCGGAGCTTCGCCAAGAAATTTATCTCCAAACTCAATATCTGAACAGGAGAAAAAAATAATGGGCAAAAAGAATACGAATACAAAGTACTTAATATTTTTCATATAATTTATCTACTAAAAATTAACATTTAATCCAAGACTATAATTCTTTACCAATGGATATCCACCATTATTGGTAGCCAATGATTCCGGGTCCAAAATATCCATCGGCGAAAATGTCAACAAGTTATATCCAGTTAGAGATAATTCCAGTGACTTGATCCCTAATGGTTTTAGCCACATCTTATTTTGAAAAGTATAGCTTAAAGAAACTGTCTTCAGACGTAGGTAAGAAGCATCGCGCAACCATAAAGTAGAGGGTTCAGAATTCCAAGACATGGAGTTCTTAGAAGCACGTGGCAACTTAGCCTCTAACTGATTTTCAGGAGTCCAACAATCATTGTAGAAATACTGCAACAAACCACGTTTACCGGCGTTAGTAAACGGAATACGGTACTCTATTTCCAGCATCTTATCCACGTGAGTTGCACCAGTCCATTGCATATTAAAATTGAAGCCTTTGTAACTAAATCCACTAATCAAACCAAAGATGTACTCTGGATTTTTAGTATAGCCGTGGGTCATCTTATCTTTCGAATCCACAATCATATCACCGTTCAAGTCAGCATACATAGCATCGCCTGGACATACCTGTGCAGAAGGCTGTGGCAACTCTGGTTTCAAAGTATAAGTACCATCAGTATTTTGGATAAAATCAGAATATTGATAAATACGTTCAAACTTATACAGATTAGTCGGAGTATTTACCGGTTTACCTGTTCGATTCATATAATCATATTCATTACGAACTTCGTCCATAAAAATGACTTTGTTACGAGCAAATGACACATTAGCATTCACATAGTAACGTAAACCGCTATTCAAGGTTTCATCCCATCCCAATGCAATTTCATAGCCATGATTATCCACCTTACCCAAGTTCAAGTTTGGCAACCCCATAGCAATAACACCTGGAGTAGAATTAGGAGAAATCAAAATACCCTTACGCTTTTCAAAGAACACATCCACATTCAAAGATAGACGAGAATCTAACATTTTCAAGTCGAAACCGTAGTTTTGCTTAGTAGCTGTTTCCCAAGTTACCTTATCATTACCTGGAGTACCTACACCATAAGCTTCTTGTCCGTTAGGGTTATTCACACCAAAGCTATAGTTACCACCGACTGACCATACACTCGGCATATAAATAAAACGGCTACCATTACTATAATCATTACCAACCTTTCCCCAAGAAGCTCTCAACTTCAAGAAATCGATGATTCTTTGGTTCTTCATGAAGTTTTCTTCTGAAATAATCCAACCAATAGATCCTGAAGGAAAAAAACCATATCGAGTACTGCCCGGAGCAAAGTTTTCGGAACCATTATAACCAGCATTCACGTCAATCAAATATTTTGATTTATATCCATAAGTCGCACGACCCACAAAACCAATATAGCCGCGAGGTATATATTGATAAGGATAATCACTATCATCTGGACGTTTCGGATAATAATCTCTTGACTGGTTATATAAAAACAAACCAGTTACCTTGTGGTCACCAAAGGTATGATCATAGTTTATACGACCTTCCAAATACCAGTTACGGTCTCTGCCGTAGCTTTCAGAGTAACTCAACGGAGTAATCTGCCCACCAGGTACATAAACTAAAGTTTTATCATAATCTGGATCTGTCCAAGGCTTGGAAGCATCCTCTAAATAAGAAGCATAATAAACATTTTGGAATTCAGTAGCACCACCAGTACGATTTTTATGTAAATCGAAACGATTGTCATATGCACCTTTTATAGAAATGCTCAACCCTTTAGTAATAAAATCAAGTTTTTGGGAGATTTCAGCATCAATATTCAAAGTAGTACGATATTTCTGTTTATAACCATTACCATAGAAACAGTCGAATGCATCACGAGACTCTACTGGATATACGCCCCAAGGAATCAATGTACGCACACCATTTAAAAAACCTGGACCAGCCATTGGTACAGCCCAAATAGTGGCATATATCCATGGATTGTCTGTATTATAGTTCGGTTCTTGAATAATACCTACGTTACCACCCACCCCTAATTTCATAGTAGTAGTCTGAGTAAGTTTAAAATCCAAATTCGCACGATAGTTATATCTATTATATTTATAATTATTATCATATGGCAAGTTAGGAGCATCCTTTAAGATACCATTCTGATACAGATACCCCAACGATACAAAATAACGTAGGTTATCGGTACCACCTGAAATATTAATGTTGTTCTTGGTTTGCAAAAAGAACTTGTTAAATACCATCTTGCGCCAATCAGAATTGGGATGCATGATAGGATCGGAACCAGTACGGAAAGCTTCAATATCTTCACGAGTAAAATACTTTTTACGGTCTGTTTCACCGTCATTCCTCATCTTGATATTCCAGAAGCGGGCAAACTCATAACTACCTGTTTGCTCTACATAGTTCATCGGTTGCTGTAACCCAGTCAATGAACTAAAAGAGATAGTAGGCTTACCTATAGTACCACGTTTTGTAGTAATCAAGATTACACCATTCGCACCACGTACACCAAATACGGCCGTAGCAGAAGCATCTTTCAATACAGAGAAGTTTTCAATTTCATTCGGATCAATTTGAGAGAATTCACGTTCTACACCATCCACTAAGACCAATGGATTGGAACTAGTCAACGAACCTACACCACGAATCTTGATATCGGCCGCATCCTGACCTGGTTGACCAGTAGTCTGTACAGAAGATACACCAGGTAGTGAACCCGCTAGTACGTTAGTGATACTAGCTACCGGAGCTTTGGCTAATTTTTTAGTATCAGCTGATACTAATGAGCCTGTTAAAGTTGCTTTTGACTGGGTACCATAAGCAACGACTACTACATCTTCCAACATTTGGGAATTTTCCAACAACGTAATTTCAAATGTTCTACGTTTTCCAACTATTATTTCTTGGCTTTCATAACCAATAAATGAAATTTGGAGAACAGATTTTTCACTAGGAACAGAAATTGAGAAAGTACCATCAACTCCTGTTACAGAACCATTTGTAGTTCCTTTAACTACAACGCTGGCACCAATGACTTCAATACCTGACCCATCAATTACCTTACCTGTAACGTGAAGATCGGTCTGGGCTACCACTGGTATTACAGCTAAGCTGAAAACTAAGGCAAGACTAATACATAGTCTCACTAAAAGAAGTGATTTAATTTTCCATGCCATAACATCGTTAAATTAGATTTATGATTACATTTTTTAATTAATATTATTTAGCAAAAGTAACGAAACTAACTTAACAAGATGTTTGAGATTCAATAAAGCTGGTTTAAAAATTCACTTTTTTACTTGAAAAACAATATTATTCGATTACCTGTTGTTGTTTTACCGATTGTTTGAATTGTTCTTTGAAGTTGGAAGGGGATACCCCTTCATATTTTTTAAACACAGTACTAAAATAACGGCAGTCACCAAAACCTACCAAAGTAGCAATTTCAACTATTTTCTTGTTGGTGGATACAAGATATTCCTTGGCTTTCTTCATACGCAGCTGCATCAAATAATCATTAAGCGAATAATTCGTAAGATGTTTCACTTTAGTATAAAGCGAAGAATGGCTTAGACACATGTGTTTACTCAGCATATCAATATCGAGTTGAGGATTGTCAATATTCTCTTGGATAAAACAATTCAACTTTATGAGCAACTCCTCATCAGTATTGCTAAAAGTACACTGCTTGGGCATATCATCCATCATATTTACCTTCATAATATGCTCCTTAATTACCTCTCGCGTATGGAGTAAATTTCTCAAGATGGCAAGCAACATCAATGTATCAAACGGCTTAGTCAGACAAGCCTCAGCTCCCAATTTGTAACCAATGATCTGATCTTCTTTCTCATCAGTTGCTGTAAGTAGCACCACAGGTATGTGACAAATTTGAAGGTCCTTTTTAATATCATGACAAAGAGCAAAACCATTCTTGCCAGGCATAATCACATCACTCACCACGATATCAGGATGGATTTTCTTAATTTGCTTAAAAGCAGAATCTGCTGAAGTAGAAGTATAAACCTTTCTAAAGTAAGGTTTAAGGAAATCTTGAACATAATCTAGAAAATCTACGGCATCATCCACTAACAGCAAGGTATAATGCCCAAAATCATAATTTTGCACAGACTGAGTTAAATCTGTATAAGTATCTTCTGTTAAACGATTCATATACTCACCCTGTGGACAATTCTTGATTTCACAAACAAGGTGAAGCGGCAAGTCAAAATAAAAAGTAGAACCACCCATTTCATTCTCTAGACACCCTATGGAGCCTTTCTGCAAATCCATCAGCAACTTTGAATAGGCTAACCCCAATCCACTTCCTTTTACCGAGTGATTGCCTTGATAGAAAGAAGCAAAGAATTTTGAAGTATTAAGATCTTTCAAACCGGTACTTTCATCAATTACTGATACTCGTACAGCCATTTTCTCTTCTATAAAAGCTGTTTTTATTAATACTCGATCTGATGCACCACTATATTTTAAAGCGTTCATCAGAAAATTCGAAAGAACAATTTTACACTTATCAGAGTCATAATTCAAAATATGAATAGATGAATCAAATTCATACTGCAACCTGATCCCTTTTAACTCGAACGCATCTCGAAAATCTTCAGAAAGTTGTTGCACCCACTCATTAAGATTTGAGGCCGTGATATGGACCTGAGTGATTCCCATTTCCATCTGCCTCACATCAAAAATCGAGTTGATAAGTTGCGACATATTCTCTATCTGAATCAGCACCTTAGCAATACTTTTTTTCTGCATATCATCAACCAATTCAAAAGCCATTTTCTTCAAAGGTGCATAAACCAATGTCAACGGGGTTTTAAGTTCATACGAAAGATTTATGAGAAAGTTTACCTTTTCTTCAGCTAATTTTCCTTTCTCTATATGTATTACTTCCAACGCCTTGCGTTTTTTGAAATGGATAATAAAGTAGACAACTCCCGATATAATACACACTGCTAGCACAGAAAGCAGCAGTAAGAACCAAGTAGTTTTCCACCAAGGAGACAGAATTGTAAGCGATATTAGATATTGCGGCTCAGTCCAAGTACCGTCTTTCAACAGACAGGTTGCCTGAATACAGTATGCTCCGGGCTGAAGTGTGGGAAGCACTAGCTGATTATTATTGGAATAGACTTCCGACCAAAAGTTTTCACCTGAAATCAAATATTTCACATCCTTAGTACGGAAAACCTCGCGCTCCTTAATTTGAATTTGGAATTTCATCGAAGAGTAATTCCACGGTAGTATAGCACTGGCCCTTTCTTTGTGGAAAGTAATTTTCAACCGCTTATTACCCACAAAAGCTGCCAACAAAAACAACTTAGGCTGGCTAACAACCGGTTTCTTCCTAAACCATTGCTTATCTATCTGAAGCAAGCCATCATTACCACCAAAATAAAGATAGCCATCCAAACTATTGAGTTTGGCATAAGACGAAAAACTATTGACCTGAAAGCCATCATATTCTGTAAAAATATAAGTTTCATTATTATGCAGTATATGACAAATCACTGCTTCATTGAACACTAGCCATAAATGGCCATTTTCATCACAGAAAAGCACATCAAGTTTTTTGTCATAAGGTAATTTCAAATCACTACTAACAACTCGATTATTATCGAATATTTTCAGTTCTTGTCCATCATAGAAAAAAAGCATATTACCATAGGCTGTTACCGTCTTGATTTCATTTCGACAATCAGAATAAAGTATGTGCACGCTGAAATCAGCATGATTTATCTGATAAATGGCTTGATTATCATGCACTAGAGTACGTGATACATCACTCGAAATGATTTGTAAAGAATTGGGATGACAACCTTGCTGAAAATAAGCTTGTTCAAATTGATGGGTATTAAGTGAATAACGCACAAACTGGCGACCGTAGAACTGAATCATATGATCAGGACTACGATACATACGCACACCAATACTCGACTTACACATTTGAGCATCAACCGTAGGATTCATCAAAATAAAACGAGTAAGTGCTCCAGTAGTCTTATGACACTTATAGATACCTTCTCCATAGAAAGAAATCAAAAGATGATTTGTATCAAAATCTACCACAGACATCACACTACCTGAGAAAGCATAGGGAAAATGGGTGAATCTCTTTTCTTTAATATCATATTTGCTCAACCCACTATGTTCTATCCCCATCCACACATTTCCATCTTGATCCTCACATATTGAAGAAACAGAACGATAGCCATGACCTTTCAATTCGCAATTTCCCACTGAAGAATAATGCTTCATGTAACCTTCATGGATGCAAATCAGCCCATTATGTACAGTACCGGCCCACTTGGTGCCAAAACTATCTTCAAAGAGCACACGGATAAAATCGGAAGAGATAGAATGCTCATCAAATGAAGAATGCGTGACATGTTGAAAAAATCCCGATTTGCGATCCAAAATATTAATACCTCCACCATCAGTAGCTATCCACAGTTGGCTACCAAATTCCTTAACATCAGTCACAGAATTATGGCTCAATAAAGAATTATCAGTAGTATAATGATGTAACAACTTACCCTCATCCTCTAGTGAATAACATTCCAATCCTTTAGTATATGGAGCAAGCCACAAATGAGATTCTGAATCAATAAAAGCCTGATTGTATTCTGTCTTATGATGAATAGTTGGAAAACGCGTTACAACACCAGTCTGAGCATCAACCCAAAAAACACCTTTATAATTATCCACCACCAAAAAACGATTCTTATCCACTCTCTTAAAATAATTTATAGACAAGGGGAATGAAGACTGCAACAACAACAGTGGCTTAATCTCACCTACTGAACAATCATACGAATAAATAGCCTGATTTCCCCCAAAGAGAATATGCTGCCCCTCCAGCTGATAGGAAAAAGCTTTCAAAAGATTACCTGCAACAAAAACTGGCACAAAACTGTCTGTATTTGAAAAATATTTCGACACACCATGTGATGTGCTAACCCATAATTGTCCACAAGCATCTTCTACTACAAACTGGACATGATTGGAAAGAATTGAAGTAGAATCAGAATAGTGATAGGAATAATTCTTAATTTCATTGCCTAAAATACGAGTTAACCCGTCTATAGTACCAACCCAATAAGAACCAATTTTATCTTCATAGATGGATAAAACATTGGCATGTGATAATCCGTCCTTAACAGTAAAGTCTGTAAAAGTATAACGTTCGTTCTGAGCTGATAATAGGGAGGTAAGCAAATATAACATCCCAATAATCCATCCAATTCTAAGTCTTACATTTTCATGTTCTATCATAATATTCCAATTAGGTTAATCACAACTTATTTCAAAATAGTTTTTCTGATTTATTACACAAAGATAGTTTATTTTAATGAACTACCTCAAATATAAATAAGATTTCTGTTTTTCCCTAAAAAAATACTACTAAATTTAATTATTTATTTTTCTATAATAACGTGAGTTCGATATAATGGTTATAATTATTTATTTGAAAATTAGGAACATAGCGATAAAAGTATTAAATTTATAGTGACCAATTATAACATTTAATCGATTACCACTATGTTCTCAGAGTCTAAAATTACAGAGATTTATTGTATGGCCGATGATTTTTGCAAGGAATTTTCGTTTCAACAGGAAAAATATATGATTGAAGACAAGAAAACCGGGCATCGTAATAAGCCTAACCGGATGAGTGATGCGGAGATTATGGTCATTCTTATTCTGTTCCACTCCGGTGGTTTCCGCTGCTTCAAGCATTATTACAAAGAGTATGTCTGCAAACATTTGGAACACCTGTTTCCGCACCGGGTGTCCTATAACCGTTTTGTGGAACTGGAGAAGGAGGTGTTGCTTCCCCTGACCATTTTCATAAAGAAAGTCCTGCTGGGAACCTGTACCGGTATCAGTTTTGTGGACTCCACTCCTTTACATGTCTGTCGTAACCAAAGGATTCTGATTCATAAGACATTTGAAGGGCTCGCAGAGCGAGGAAAATGTTCCATGGGATGGTTCTTCGGATTCAAGCTGCATCTGATAATCAATGACAAGGGTGAAATCCTCAATTTCATGTTCACACCTGGAAATGTGGATGACCGGGAACCCTTGAAGCAGGGTAAGTTTCTGAAGAACATTAAAGGAAAACTATGTGCAGACAAGGGATATATTGGCCAGGCTCTGTTTGAGAATCTTTTCCTGAATGGTATACAACTTGTCACTAAAGTTAAAAACAATATGAGGAACTCCCTGATGAGTATTGCCGACAGGATCCTGCTCAGAAAGAGAGCGTTGATTGAAACAGTCAATGACGAGCTGAAAAACATTGCACAGATAGAACACTCACGACATCGTTCTTTCAGCAATTTCATTGCCAATTCATTATCTGCTATCGCAGCCTATTGTTTCTTTGAAAAGAAACCCGCCATTGAAGTGAACTTTATCAATGACGGGCAACTTACTATCTTTTGATTTTATGTCGAACTCACGTTATAATACAGATAATACTACTATCGAATTATCATATTCTAATGGAAAGTCTTCATCCTTATAATCTGTATTATAACCTGTTCTAACGCTTCTTCCCAATCCCTAGACTTAAGGATTACATTTCATCCTTCAAAAAACTCAACACTACTAAAAGATAAAAAACGCCAACAAGAGTCTATTTAATACAAAATTCAATATAAGCAAATAAATATTTCTCTAAAGCCAGAGAAGATAGAAATAATATATCAAATTTATATCTCTCAATTATCCCCTCCCTTAGAGTCTCAAATTCAGAAAATTATTGTAGAATAGATGATTTTTACAAAGAATTTGAATTACAACACAAAAAATATACGATTAAAGATAGAAAAACTAAGTATTTCAACAAGTAATATAAAAAACAAAGAGGCTACCCCTGTGAAGGGATAACCTTTCCACAAAACTAAATCCTTTAATTATCAGTTTGCCCCTACCTTCACAAGTAAGGACAAACGAGAATACAAAGTCACATCAAATTAAAAGCAATGTTGAATAAGAAATCAAGAGAAAAATCACTTCCTGTTTCTCACAGATCGGAAGTAATATAACATAAAATTCTTCTTTCTTCATGACAAGATTATCTGTACAAAATTAAGGCAATAATTCAAAGAATATAAATAAAAAAGGTATCCATGAAAACAGATACCTTACCACTACAATAGATATTACCATCAA
>ENA-OPSD01000266-OPSD01000266.1-human-gut-metagenome-genome-assembly--contig:-NODE-266-length-51026-cov-7.148947_pt1 | contig 51026 bp, 43 predicted proteins | sample MGYA00241453_ERZ501898 | MGnify/ENA primary metagenome ERZ501898 (study PRJEB25962, sample SAMEA2042226) | human gut metagenome | biome: human gut; feature: human-associated habitat; material: faeces... | reverse complement strand
GCAGATACGCCTATAATTTTTGAAAATTCATGTATAGAATAATATTTACTCAAAGCATCAACTCCTTTCAATAATATTCTACTCTAATATCTTATAAAACCAAACATGTACTTATATGATTTTATAATTTATATTTAACTGTTAATAACCTCCTTATATAGAAATATAGAAATGAAAAACAGACTATAGGTGTAAAGTCCGATCCAGCTAATCTTAGCACAGTTTTTGACTGTGTGTAAAGAGAGGGAACGCAGATAAGTATCTTGTGCATCACGAAGCGTATTGCCGGTCACAGAATGAACAGCAATATGCTTCGCAGCGAATACGGATCGTCAATACACATCTGACGGTGAGAAAAACAGTACAGCCGGGAAATTTTTCGGCAGGAAAAACGCAGGATACAGAACGGTTTATAGGACTGTATAAAAAAATATGGAATTTTGCGTGCACATGTGGAAATGATAGCGTGCATGGAATTGTGTTAGGAACGGAAAAACAGATTATTCGGCAAATGACATTTATACATGTTTTGAGTTAGTAAAAACATACAAAAATACATATGTAAAAATGTTGGTTTTGCTACAAGGGGATAAATGAGCGCCAAAACATACTCAAAAATAGTAAAAATTGTGAGGGTATATAAAAAAAAACGTAAAAGAAACTGGAAAAATGACGGATAATTAACAAAGTGTGAACGAAAAATGGATAAAATGAATAAAAAACAACATTTTTCCATATTGAAATGACAATAATCCATTTATTATTTTTCCATGTGCAATTATGATAATATCAACGGTCAGAGACGTGGAAAAATATAAAAACTGACCAAAGAAAGAGGGAAAATAAGAAAGATTTAAAAGGAGGAAGAAGTTATGAATTTCAAAAGAGTAGCAGCATTATTGTTAGCAGGTGCCATGGTAATGACAGCAGTTCCGGTATATGCAAAAGGTGACGATGTTACACTTTCCGTATCCATCTGGGACACCAACCAGGAGCCGGGAATCAAAGAAATTCTCGCAGACTTCACAGAGAAGACAGGAATCAAGACAGAGATCTCCGTTGTTAAATGGGATGAGTACTGGACAATGCTCGAGGCCGGTGCACAGGGTGGTTCCCTTCCGGACGTATTCTGGATGCACTCCAACGAGAGTCAGAGATACATGTCCAACGATATGCTTCTTGATCTGACCGATAAGATCAAAGACAGCGATCTGATCGATCCGGAGAACTATCCGGAGGATATCTGGGGACTGTATACATACGATGATAAATATTATGCAGTACCGAAGGATATAGATACAATCGCTCTCTGGTACAACAAGACATTATTTGACGAGGCAGGACTTGATTATCCGACAGCTGACTGGACATGGGATGATGTTACAGAGGCAGCTAAGAAGCTTACTAAGGATGATGGTTCCCAGTACGGTCTCGGAATGAGAAATGATAACAACCAGGCCGGATACTACAACCTGATCTATGATAACGGCGGATACATCATCAACGATGACAAGACAAAATCCGGCTGGGATGATGAGAAGACGATCGCAGCTATGCAGACACTGGAAGGATGGATCAAGGATGGCGTGATCCCGTCTCTTGAGACAATGTCCGAGAACAACGAGGACGTACTTTTCGAGGCTGGCAAGATCGCTATGACATGCCAGGGCTCCTGGATGCTTGCAGCATTTAAAGAGAACGAGTACACAGCAGCGAACTGTGATTGTGTAGAGCTTCCTAAGAACGCTGAGACAGGCAGAAGAGCTTCCTCATATAACGGACTTGGATGGGCAGCATCTGCTTCCGGTGAGCACACAGACGAAGCTTGGCAGCTGATCGAGTACCTCGGATCCAAAGAGGCTCAGGAGAAACAGGCTGAGCTTGGTGTTACAATGAGTGCATACAAAGATACATCTGATGCATGGGCTAAATCCGCAGACTTCAACCTTCAGGCTTATCTGAACATGATGGATGACATGGAGATCCGTCCATACTCCAAATCTACTGTAACATGGGAGAACGAGGACAACGAGATCCTTAAGGGCGTATACACAGGCGACATCACAATGGAAGAGGCTTGCAAGCAGATGGCTGATCAGATGAACGAGAAGCTGGCTGAGGAGTAAGCATTAAGAAACACCGATAATTAAGTGCAGTAATGAGAGGGGCCGCCGCACTCAGGTGCAGCGGCCTCATACATAGAAGGAATAGAAGGAGTGATTCTTATGGCTAAAACTACCAAGTCACAGGCGCGGACAAAGAGAGAGCGCAGTGAGTTCCTCTGGGGCTGGCTGTTTATTCTCCCAACAACCATCGGACTGATCGTATTGAACATCATTCCGATCTTCCAGACTATTTACCAGAGCTTTTTCAAGACAGGAGATTTTGGTAAAGGAAATATCTTTATCGGTTTACAGAACTATCAGAAGGTTTTTGCAGATAAAGAGATCTGGCAGGCACTGATCAACACATTCAAATATGCGATCGTGGAGGTTCCTTTTTCCATTGTCATCGCACTTGTTCTTGCAGTACTTCTTAACAGAAAGATGAAGGGCCGTTCTGTTTACAGAACCATCATCTTCCTTCCGATGGTAGCAGCTCCGGCAGCGGTAGCCATGGTATGGAGATGGCTGTTCAACTCTGATTATGGTCTTATCAATAACGTTTTCCATGTTCATGTAAACTGGGTTTCTGATCCGAAAATTGCAGTATTTTCCGTTGCGATCATCGGTGTATGGTCTATCATCGGTTACAATATGGTTCTTTTTCTGGCAGGACTTCAGGAAATTCCGAGAGATTATTATGAAGCGGCAGAGATTGACGGAGCTACAGGTGTGAATGCATTCTTCAGCATTACGATTCCGCTTCTGTCGCCAACTATTTTCTTTGTACTTGTTACCCGTGTAATTGGATCCCTGCAGGTATTCGACCTGATCTATATGGTTATTGACAAGTCAAACCCGGCACTTACCAAGACTCAGTCACTGGTTTATCTGTTCTATAAATATGCATTTATCAATAAGAACATGGGATACGGCGCTACGATCGTAGTAGTACTTCTTATTATCACCATGATCTTGACAGTATTCCAGATGATCGGTCAGAAGAAATGGGTATTCTACAACTAAAAAGGGGGATTAACCATGGATAGTATGGAAACAAAAAAGAAATTAACCACTATTTTAATACATGTCATACTGATCATTGTGTCCATAACGATGCTTGTGCCATTTATCTGGATGATCCTGACAGCTTTTAAAACTGTAACGGAAGCAACATCTGTAGATCCTTTCACCATTTTCCCGAAAATATGGAGAAAAGACGCATTTATTTCTGTTATCAATAACATGAACTTCCTGCTTCTGTACAAGAATACACTGCTTCTGATCTTCTTCCGAGTAGTGTGTGCGGTTCTTACAGCAACTATGGCAGGCTATGCATTTGGACGACTGAATTTCAAGGGCCGTGATCTCTGCTTCAGTCTTGTACTGTTCCAGATGATGGTTCCGGTACAGATCTTCATCATCCCGCAGTACCTGATGGTCAGCAAGATGGGTATGCTGAATACGATCTTTGCCCTTGTATTCCCGGGTATTGTCACTGCGTTCGGTACCTTCCTTCTGAGACAGGGATACATGGGACTGCCGAAGGATCTGGAGGAGGCTGCCAGACTTGATGGATGTAACATCGGTCAGACCTTCCTTTACATCATGGCACCACTTACAAGATCCAGTATGGTTGCACTTGGAATTTTCACAGCTGTATTCGCATTCAAAGATCTGATGTGGCCGATGATCGTTAATACAGATAAGGATATGCTGGTACTTTCTTCCGCACTTGCAAAGATGCAGGGCCAGTACGTATCCAAATTCCCGGAACTGATGGCTGCATCTCTGATCGCCTGCATTCCGATGATCGTGCTCTACATGATCTTCCAGAAACAGTTTATCGAAGGTATTGCTACCAGCGGTGGAAAACTGTAATCAGAAATATTACATAAGGTAATACAAGACCGCTGACAATGTATATAACTGAGGATTTGGTTATTGAGATTGTCAGCGGTATTTTTATCGAAGCAAATGCCAAAATGCACAGTTATTTGATGATTCTTAAGGAAAGAGGCGGATATTTTTATCCGCAGTAAACGAAAAAAGGAGAAAATTATGCCGATCAAATTTCACGAGGGATCAAAGACATTCCACATTTATAACAAACATTTAAGCTACATCACCTGTATCATGGAAAATGGCCAGATGGAGAATCTGTACTATGGAAAAGCTATCCGCGATAAAGAGGATTTCAGTTATCTTCACGAGGAGATCATGCGTTCCCTGATGGCTGTATGCGTTCCGGAACCGGGACTTCTTTCCATGCAGTATACCAAACAGGAGTATCCTGTTTACGGAACCGGTGATTACAGAAATCCTGCCCTTACTGTTCGTCAGGAGAACGGAAGCGAGATCGTAGATTTCAAATATGTTTCTCATGAGATTTACGGCGGCAAGAAGAAGCTTGCCGGTCTTCCGGCAACCTACACAGAGAACGAGGAAGAGGCAACATCTCTGGACATTACACTTCATGATTCTGTGATGGACACAGACCTTGTTCTTACATATTCCGTATATGAGGATTACCCGGTGGTCACCAGAAGTGCACGCCTTGTTCAGAAAGGGGATCAGAAGATCCGTCTTGAGAACGTGATGAGTGCAGCAGTGGAGTTCCCGGATATGGATTATGAGATGATCCATCTTTCCGGTGCGTGGGCACGTGAGCGCTATGTAAAAACACGTAAACTTGAGATGGGTACACAGGCTGTACAGAGTCTTGCAGGAACCGGCTCCAGCTCTGAGCAGAATCCGTTTATCGCGCTGAAGCGTCCTCATACAACAGAAGATACAGGCGAGGTTTTCGGCTTCAGCTTTGTGTACAGCGGCAACTTCCTTGCACAGGTCGAGGTTTCCACCTACGAGATGACACGAGTTATGATGGGAATCAATCCACAGGGATTTTCCTGGGAGCTTTCCAGAGATGAGGAATTCCAGACTCCGGAGGTTGTTATGGTATACAGCGATAAGGGCTTAAACGGAATGAGCCAGGCTTACCACAGACTGTACCGTGACCGCCTGATGCGCGGAAAATGGAGAAATCATGCACGCCCGATCCTTCTTAATAACTGGGAGGCAACCTATTTTGATTTTGATGAGGAAAAAATCCTCAATATTGCAAAAAAAGCCAAAGAGGTTGGGGTAGAGCTTTTCGTTCTGGATGACGGATGGTTCGGAACCAGAAACGATGATTACCAGGGCCTTGGCGACTGGTTTGTAAATAAGAATAAGCTTCCAAACGGAATTTCCGGACTTTCCCGCAAGATCGAGGAGATGGGACTGAAATTCGGTCTCTGGGTAGAGCTTGAGATGGTAAACAAGAACAGCGACTGCTACAGAGCACATCCGGACTGGCTCATCGGAGCACCGGACCGTTTTGAGTCCCACTCAAGACATCAGCACGTTCTTGATTTTTCCAGACCTGAGGTTGTGGATTTTATTTATGATTCCATCTCCAAGGTTATCGAGGAATCTTCCATTTCCTACATTAAATGGGATATGAACCGCTACATGTCCGAGCCTTTCAGCCGCGGCGCATCTGCAGCAGATCAGGGCAAGACTATGCATAAATATATCCTTGGTGTATATGAGCTGTATACAAGACTGACAGAGAGATTCCCTGACATTCTCTTTGAATCCTGCGCAAGCGGCGGAGCAAGATTTGATCCGGGAATGCTGTATTTTGCACCGCAGACATGGACCAGTGATGATACCGATGCAGCAGAGAGAGAAAAAATCCAGTACGGTACCTCCTTTGTTTATCCGATCGTCAGCATGGGATCTCATGTATCAGCAGTACCGAATCATCAGCTGCACCGTACCACACCGCTTTCCACGAGAGCAAATGTGGCATATTTCGGAACCTTTGGCTATGAGCTGGATCTGAACCTTTTAAGTGCCAAAGAGATCGAAGAGGTAAAGGCACAGGTGGAATTCATGAAGGAACATCGTGACCTGATCCAGGTGGAGGGTGATTTCTACCGTATCTTAAGCCCGTTCGAAGGAAATGATACTGCATGGATGGTTGTTTCCAGAGACAAAAAACAGGCAGTTGCCGGATACTATGAAAGACTGAACAAGGTCAATGCTTCCTGGATGCGTCTGCGCTTCAAGGGTCTTGACGAGGATCAGCTTTACAAAGTAAAATGGGAAGATAAGTGCCTGAAAGCTTACGGAAATGAGCTGATGTATGCAGGAATCCCGGTTGATCGTGACTACTGCAATAAGACAAACGGTGATTTCCATTCTGTATTGTATACAATTGAAGCAGAGGACTGATTTCTGTAAATGATGGAATAAAAATTATCTGCAGAAAAACATCCGCCTGACCAGAAAAATAACAGGCCGCCGGATATGGCGGCCTGTTATTGGGTGGCGAAGCAGCTCACAGGCGGAAACATAATATATGACATCAGGGAGGTGACAAGTTGCTTCATACAGTTGGTTTTACAAGCTCGGACAGCTTTAAATGTCTGGAGAATTTAAAGAAAGGTGCGGTGGATCTCTGTCTTACTTATTGTGGATGGGAAAAATGCGATCCGGGACATCGATTTGGACCAAATAACAGGATCTCTCATGTACTTCATATCGTGGAATCCGGAAGCGGAGTTTTTGAGATGGATGGCCATCAGTATCATCTGACAGGTGGAGAAGCATTTCTGATCCCATCCAGTGTGGAGGCCTGGTATGAGGCAGACATGGACAATCCCTGGACATATCGCTGGGTAGGATTTGAGGGAATGACTGCGGAGGAAGTGATCCATGTAAGCGGCTTCAGCCGGGAAAATCCGGTCCGAAGGATCCACTGCATGGAAAATGCTGCAAAATATATTGATGCAATGGTCCAGACCAACAAGCTCGTTTTTGAAAATGAGCTGAAACGGAACGGACTTCTGCTGCTTCTTTTTTCTGACCTGATCACAGATAACCGGGATGCATGTCTGAGAGAAGGCAAGCTTCTTCCATCCCACAGATATCCCAATTCCGTTTATGTGGAGCAGGCAGTGGATTACATTGCAGCCAACTTTGACAAGCGTCTGAAGATCAATGAGCTGGCAGACCGCATTGGTGTCAACCGGAGCTATCTTACCAGCTCGTTTAAAAAAAGCCTCGGATGCTCGCCGCAGGAATATCTTATGAATCTTCGCATCGAGAAGGCAAAGACTCTTCTGAAAAACGGAGATATTCAGGTCAGTGAAGTAGCTGCAAAAGTAGGGTATGGAGATCCGCTGGCTTTTTCCAAGGTATTCAAGGCAAGAACAGGAAGAAGTCCGAGAGAATACAAGGAAGAAAAGAGAAAACTTGTAGTGAAGGGGAAAAAAGGGGATTATACGGAATCTGAGGACTGATTCTGTGATATATTTCACGAAGAAAAAAACTCTCTGTCTGTGCCAGAATATATAAAATTCTGGTATCGGGCAGAGAGTTTTTTATGTCATAAGAAATGTTATAGAAAATTACTTCCAGGTATCTCATGCAACAAAACAACAATTATTAACATCAAAGTACATATTTTAAACAAGTTTCTGGTAGTATGATAAGATCACAAAGAAAACGAAGCGGGACTGCACCGCAGAAATAGCAGAAAATCAGGAATTTTAAAGAAAAATATAACAATTCCGGATAAGAGATCCAACAAAGAAAGCAGGAGGAAACGAACATGATCAAAATTACATTCATGGGAGCTGGAAGCACGGTTTTCGCAAGAAATGTACTTGGCGACTGTATGTGCACACCGGCACTTCGCGAGAGCGAGATCGCACTTTATGATATCGACGAGAAGAGACTGGAGGATTCCAGGATTATCTTAAGTGCCATCAACCACAACGTAAATGAGGATCGCGCAGTGATCAAAACATATCTCGGTGCTGAGAACCGTAAAGATGCACTTCGTGATGCAGACTTCGTAGTCAATGCCATTCAGGTAGGCGGCTATGAGCCATGTACAGTAACAGACTTTGAAATCCCGAAGAAATACGGCATCAAACAGACTATCGCAGATACCCTGGGAATTGGTGGTATCATGCGTGCACTTCGTACCATTCCGGTTCTGGAAGAGTTCGCACGGGATATGGAAGAGGTCTGCCCGAACACTCTGTTCCTGAACTACTCCAACCCTATGGCAATGCTCACCGGCTATATGCAGCGTTTCACAAAGATCCGCACCGTAGGTCTCTGCCACAGCGTTCAGGTCTGCTCCCAGAAACTTCTTGAGGGAATGGGAATGGAAGACAAGCTTGAGGGACGTACCGAGCTGATCGCAGGTATCAACCACATGGCATGGCTTCTTGAGATCCATGACAAAGACGGAAACGACCTGTACCCGGAGATCCGCAGAATCGCCAAGGAGAAGAATACCTCCGGCGAGAAGCATGAGGATATGGTACGTTACGAGTACATCCGTCATCTTGGATACTACTGCACAGAGTCCAGTGAGCACAATGCAGAGTATAATCCGTTCTTCATTAAATCCAAATATCCGGAGATGATCGAGGAGTTCAATATTCCGCTTGACGAATATCCGAGAAGATGTATCAAACAGATCGAGGGCTGGGAAAAAGAGCGCGAGGATATCCTCAAGGATGGCAAGATCGGCCATGAGAGAAGTAAAGAGTATGCTTCTTATATCATGGAGGCTGTTGTTACAAACACACCGTACAAGATCGGTGGAAATGTTCTTAACAACGGTTATATCGATAACCTTCCGTCGGATGCTTGCGTAGAGGTTCCATGCTATATCGACGGAACCGGTGTACATCCGGTAAAAGTGGGCAAGCTTCCTACACAGCTGGCAGCTATGAATTCATCCAATGTCAGCCCGCAGCTCCTTGCTATTGAGGCAGCAGTGACCAAAGACCGCCAGAAAATCTATCAGGCAGCCATGATGGACCCGCACACAGGTGCAGAGCTGAACATCAAAGACATCCAGGCAATGTGCGATGAGCTGATCGAGGCACATGGGGATTATATGAAGATGTACCGCTAAGGCAGGAAATGATCGGAAGGCAACAAAAACTTTGAAATAAATATGCAAGGCGGCATATAAAGGCCGGAACACCAGAATGGGGAGGGTGTTCCGGCCTTTCTTTATATGGAACTTTTGATAAATAATAAAAACAACAGATCGCTGTCCAGGTCATGGAAGAACTGGAACGTCAGGGCAAAAAGATCCCGGAAGATGTTGCGGTAACCGGCTATGATAATTCACTATATGCAAGACAGGGACAGGGCATTACCACTATCACCCATCCCCAGGAAAAACTGGGAGATCGATGCTTATCCGGTTAATGAGATCGCAGAATATGTTCAGGATGTAAGCCAGGGAGATATTGATGTTCTGGTAGAAGAATATTATAATAAATATGACATGATTCTGGATGGACGTGACCCTGAGGAATTTAAGAAGCATGTAGCAGTCCAGGCAGGGATCGAGATCGGTTTTGAGCGCTTCCTCGAGGAGAAAAAATATCAGGCTATCGTAACACACTTTGGTGATCTGGGCTCCCTGGAACAGCTTCCGGGACTTGCGATCCAGCGACTGATGGAAAAAGGCTATGGCTTCGGTGGCGAGGGTGACTGGAAAACAGCAGCTATGGGTATTGAAGCGGTTTATATTGATGGCGATACAACGATCCGGAATCTGCAGAATGAGCTGAGATGGAACAGCATGTATTTCAGCAAATAATATGGGAGGTTTTTTACAATGGGAGTAAATGAGGCAAAAACAGCAATTCTTGAGAATCGCACGGCTCTTGGTATTGAGTTTGGTTCCACAAGGATCAAGGCAGTTCTGGTGGACGATAAGAACCAGCCCATCGCATCCGGAGCCTATGAATGGGAGAATCAGTATGTGGATGGTATCTGGACATACAGCCTGGAGGAGATCTGGAAAGGTCTCCAGGGCAGTTACCAGGATATGGCAGAAGATGTTCAGAAAAAATATGGAGTGGAGCTTACAAGCGTAGGTGCGTTTGGTGTCAGTGCCATGATGCATGGCTATATGCCGTTTAATAAAGAGGGAGAGCTGATGGTTCCGTTCCGTACCTGGAGAAACAACATCACAGGAGAAGCCTCTGAGAAGCTGGCAGAGCTTTTCCATTACAATATCCCTCAGAGATGGAGCATCGCACACCTGTATCAGGCGATCCTTAACGGTGAGGAGCATGTAAAAGATATCGATTATATCACCACTCTGGAAGCCTATGTGCATTGGAAACTCACCGGAAAAAGAGTTCTTGGTATCGGTGATGCGGCAGGTATGTTCCCAATCGACAGTGAAACGAAGGACTATAACGAGGAGATGGTTCAGAAGTTCGATGAACTGGTTGCACCTTATGGTTTCCCATGGAAGCTTCGCGATATTATGCCGAAAGCTCTGGTGGCAGGTCAGGATGCAGGAGTTCTTACTGAGGAAGGCGCAAAGCTTCTGGATGTAAGTGGAAAGCTGAAAGCTGGAATCCCGATGTGTCCGCCTGAGGGAGACGCAGGAACCGGTATGGTTGCCACAAACAGTGTCCGCCGGCGTACCGGAAATGTTTCCGCAGGAACTTCCGTATTTGCCATGATCGTCTTGGAGAAGGCACTTTCCAAACCGTATAAAGAAATCGACATGGTTACCACTCCGGCAGGAGACCCGGTTGCCATGGCACATTCCAACAACTGTACTTCGGATCTGAACGCATGGGTAAATGTGTTTAAGGAATTTGCAGAAGCTATGGGCATGGAAGTAGATATGAACAAACTGTTCGGAACTCTTTATAACAAAGCCATGGAAGGCGACCCGGACTGTGGCGGACTTCTTTCCTACTGCTATTTCTCCGGCGAGCATATGACCGGCTTTGAAGAGGGACGTCCACTGTTTGTACGTTCTCCTGAGAGCAAATTTACACTGGCAAACTTTATGCGAAATAATCTTTACACCTGCCTCGGCGCCATGCGTGTAGGTCTGGATATCCTTCTGAATCAGGAGCATGTAAAGATCGATAAGCTTCTGGGCCACGGCGGTCTCTTTAAGACAAAGGGTGTCGGCCAGCAGATCCTTGCAGATGCGGTAGATGCACCGGTATCCGTAATGTCTACAGCAGGAGAAGGCGGAGCCTGGGGAATCGCACTTCTGGCTTCCTATTTGCTCAACAAGAGAGAAGGCGAAGACCTTGCGGATTTCCTGGATGAAGATGTCTTCAAAGGAAACGAAGGCAGTACACTGGCGCCGGAAGCAGAAGGTGTGAAAGGATTCAACGCATTTATGGATCGATATATGAAGGGTCTTGGCATTGAGCGTGCGGCTGTAGAGTCTGAGATATGGTAAAGAGCAAAAAATCTGTTGATTTCCGGCATGCGCTCAAAGAGGAATATAAATGAAGCATATGGATCATATGAATAAAAAAAAGACTCCGGGGCAGATCGTACATATCATGATCGACCGCCCAATGAACAGTTATCATCCGGAACACAAAGAGCTTTTTTACCCGGTAAATTACGGTTACATCAAAGGAATCATCGCTCCGGACGGAGAGGAACAGGACGTCTATGTTTTGTGTATCGATCACCCGGTAAAAGAATTTACAGGAAAAGTGATTGCCATCATCCATCGTCTCAATGATGTGGAAGACAAATGGGTGGCAGTGCCGGAAGATATGACTATGACAGCACAGGAGATCATGGAACAGGTTCAGTTTCAGGAGCAGTATTTTGAGACAGAGATAGAGATGCTGGAATAACAAAAATATAAAACAGGAGCAGACATGGTACGCCATGTGACTGCTCCTGTTTTTGTACAGGATCCATATATTATATATTTCTGTTATCTGCGATGCAGATAAACTGGATGACAGAGGATGCAAGGGAGCACCGGACTGGATTCTGTGAAAACAGAAATATATGAAGATTTGTGGATGGATTTTTCTGCTATGAAAATGAATGGATCTTATTGAAAATATTTCTTCATAATGTTATCATTGGACACGAAAAACACAGAAAAAATAAGAAAACAAAAAATTAAACGGTTGTATATTTGTCTGTAATATGACCAGAGACAGCCGGTCAGAGTGTCAGAGAGCAGAATGGTGGGTGGCTGAATGTTTGATGACTAGGGCTATACAGGAGGAGAACAGAATGAAATTAACCATGCTTGGAACAGGTAACGCACTGGTAACAGAGTGCTACAATACATGTTTCGTGCTCAGCGATGAGTACGGCCATTTTCTGGTTGACGGAGGCGGCGGAAATACGGTGCTTTCCCAGCTGAAGAAGGCTGGCGTTGATCTGATGGATGTTCATGAGATCTTTGTTACACATAAGCACGTAGACCATATCATGGGGATCGTGTGGGTGATCCGCATCATTTGCCAGAACATGAAAAAAGGCACTTATCAGGGCGAGGCAAACATCTATGCTCATGATGAAGTGATCGGACTTCTCAAAGACATGGCATTTAAGCTTCTGAATAAGAAGGAGACACAGTACATCGGTGACAGACTTCATCTGATCGAGGTAAAAGACGGCGAGAAAAAAACAATTCTTAATAAGAAAGTGACCTTCTTTGATATCGGTTCCACCAAGGCGAAACAGTTCGGTTTCCAGATGATCTACGACGGCGGTAAGGTGCTTACCTGCTGCGGAGACGAGCCATACAATGAATGTGAAGAGAAATACGCAAAAGGAAGCGACTGGATGTTCCACGAAGCATTCTGCCTGTATGGACAGCGTGATATCTTCAATCCATATGAGAAGCATCACTCCACAGTTAAGGATGCCAGTGAGCTGGCGGAGAACCTTGGAGTTAAGAATCTTGTCCTGTATCACACAGAGGATAAGAACATTAAGAAACGTAAAGAGCTTTACGGAGCAGAAGGCAGAGAGTATTATCACGGAAATTTGTTTGTTCCGGATGATCTTGATGTGATCGAAATGTAATAACTGTAAAAAGAAAGACTGGAAGTATGGCATATGCTGTATTTCCGGTCTTATTATGTTTGGAAACAGAGAGGATACTAATAAATTTCATAGTACATCTGTCAGGTAGAAAAATACTTGTATGGCAAAAAGGTATCGTTTACAATAAAGAATACACACATAGCATTGCAAGAGCATGTCAATAAGAACAGATCTGAAAATTACAGATTCGGATCCGGCAAAAATAAGATTTTACAAATTACGAGGTGACAGAACATATGCCAGCAATAGATAACATCACACTTGAAAAAAAATACAGAAAACTCCAGGAAATCCTCCGTTCTCTGGGAAGTGTAGCCGTAGCTTTTTCCGGTGGAGTGGACTCCACATTTTTGCTGAAAGCTGCACAGGAAACACTTGGTGACAAAGCTATGGCCATTACCGCATGTCCATGCTCTTTCACCGACAGAGAACTGAAAGAAACGCAAGATTTCTGCCAGGAAAATCACATTTGCCAGGAGATATGCAAGATCAACGAATTCGACATCCCGGGATTCCGTCAGAATCCGCCGGACCGCTGCTATATCTGTAAAAAAGCCATCTTTACCAGACTTTGGGAAGCTGCAAAGGCGCGCCATATGAACATGATCGTGGAAGGTTCCAACATGGATGATCTGGGCGACTACCGTCCGGGAAAAAGGGCTATCCAGGAGCTTGGGGTCCGCAGTCCGCTCCAGGAAGCAGGCCTCTATAAAGAAGAGATCCGGGAGCTGTCAAAAGACATGAATCTTCCGACCTGGAACAAGCCATCCTTTGCCTGTCTTGCTTCCAGATTTGTATACGGTGAGACCATTACCAAGGAGAAGCTTCACATGGTAGATCAGGCCGAGCAGTTTCTGATGGATCTGGGATTCCATCAGTTCCGTGTTCGTATCCACGGTACCATGGCAAGGATCGAGGTTCCAGAAGAAGAGATCCTGAAAATTGCAGATAATGAAACAAGAACAAAGATCACAGAGAAATTCCGCACATTGGGATTTTCTTACGTGACTCTGGATCTTCAGGGCTTCCGTTCCGGAAGTATGAATGAAACACTGGGAAAATAAGTATCAGAAAATAAAATAATCCCCCGGAAATACCGCGCGAGAAGTATTTCTGGGGGATTGCTGCACGAATAGAACCGGAGGCTCCGTTACTGTGTTCAAATCTCAATTTTCGGATTGAGAATATCTGTCTGGCAGGCTGTATATCTTACATATAATCCTTCAGCACATCATGATCCCGCAGTACCTTCTCAACCACAGTACCCTTCACAACATTAAGAAGTGGTTTCTTCAGTGCATTTAGCGGCCCTGGCAGCTGGATCTCCAGCGGGGATTTTCCGTCCATCAGCTTCACACTGCTGTCCAGAAGCTCACGGATATCGTAAACGCTTCCCCATACTTCCGGAACCCCACGGTCTACACCGAAAAGTCCGTATACAGCCTCCATTGCAGTACGTACGGAATATTCTGTTGTGAATACGGTATCACGAGGAGTTTCCGCAAACTGGCCCAGGAATGCAAAGTTTACACAGCCATCCGGGATAACATCCGGGCGGTCACCTTTGGTACGGGGCATGAAGAATGCGGTGATGTACGGCATCATGGTCGGAACGCAGACAGCGCTGTTTTCTGCCATATCGTCGATCTGATCTACCGGAACACCCAGGTGGTACAGCCACTCGGCGGTAATTTCCTTACCGGTACAATCCTTCATCGGCTTCTTGATATAATCACCGGGAACATCTGTGAACAATCCGTAAACCCATACACAGACCTTCTTCGGATCCTGTTCCCTGAACTGTCCCTGACGGTTGATGGTCCAGCTTAAGAGCCATTTGGAATCCTGGCAGCTTACGATACCACCGGTAACAACCTTGCCGGTACGTGGGTCACGCTGGCAGATGTTGGTGATATAAGGGATGATACGGTCATCCAGAGTGGTGACAGTAGCGGATTCCCAGTTTGTCTTGGCAATGTCTGAGCAGAATTTCTCCGGATGTCCGAAGGACGGATCCTGAGCCGCGATATTTTTCCACAGGGACCAAACGCCACTGGTACGGACCTCCGCATCGCCGTTTGGCGCGTGGTTCTGGTCGCCGTAGATCGTACCCTCTGTACAGCTTCCGTTAGTGACGAAAACATAATCATTCTCTGTAAGAAGGATACCCTGCTCTACACCTTTTACCTTGCATTCGATAGCAGTGGCGATCTTTTTGCCATCTTTAAAATTAAAGATCACGTTTGTGACCTCAGTATTAAACTGGAAGTCAACACCTGCATCCTCCAGATATTTTTTCATGGGAAGAATCAGGGATTCGTACTGGTTGTACTTGGTGAATTTCAGGGCGCTGAAATCCGGAAGACCTGCAATGTGGTGGATAAAACGCTGGAAGTAAAGCTTCATCTCCAGAGCACTGTGCCAGTTTTCAAATGCGAACATGGTCCTCCAGTACAGCCAGAAGGTGGAATCAAATACTTCATCATCAAATACATCTTCGATGGTTTTATCGTAAAGATCCTCATCCTTTGTCATGAACAGCTTCATGATCTCCATGCAGCCCTTCTGGCTCAGGTTAAATTTTCCGTCGGTGTGGGCATCCTGTCCACGGTTGACGGTTGCACGGCAGAGAGAATAGTTCGGGTCGTGCTTGTTCAGCCAGTAGAACTCGTCCAGAACAGAAGCACCCGGTTTTTCAAGGGAAGGAATACTGCGGAAAAGATCCCACAGGCACTCGAAATGGTTTTCCATCTCACGACCGCCACGCATGATATAGCCTCTGGACGGATCAAAGATTCCATCGCAGGCACCTCCGGCAATATCCATGGCTTCCAGGATGTGGATATGATCACTTGGCATCTGTGCGTCTCTTACCAGGAAGCATGCAGCAGCCAGGGAAGCAAGACCGCTTCCTACAATGTAGGCATGCTTGTCGTCCACACCTTCCGGTTTTTCCGGACGGGCAAAGGCTTCGTAGTTACCGTTGGAATAATAAATCCCTTTGCTGTTTTTGTCATACTTTCCACGCTCGGTGTTGCGGTAGTTTGCAGTAGTTTCTTTCACATGGAGGTTTTCCTCTTCGTTGATCTCTCTTGTTTTTTTCATCAGCATGGCTGCGCCGGCTCCGGCTGCCGCAAGTGCTGCAAGTCCCATGAATCCTTTTTTATCTGACATATGACATCCACCTTTCGTAAATGAGATACCTGTTTGTATCGGATTAACTGTTCTTTGTTGCTGTTGAGGCTATGATAGCCCATCCGGAAAAAAGATTCTATTTACAAAATACCGAAAGTGTTCAGTTTTTTATCATTATGTCTGTTTTGATAAATTTTTATTCTGTATGCATTTCTGCTGTTTTGTTTCTGGCGGCAAAATTGCGGATGGCGTTGTCGATGCTTCCGTACAGTGCGGTTGCGGTATCATCTGCGATTTCGCGATAATCTTCACGCATGCCGTTTTTGATCCAGTCCAGCATGATTCCTACAAAGCTGTATTTATACAGATCTGCGATAAAAATTTTCTGTTCATCCGTGATGGGGATATCTTTTGATTTTTCTGTTACCACGCCCATAAGAAGATCGCAGGTAAGCTGAAACAGATAATTCTCGATCTGTTCCCGCCCCACGCAGCGGTATACATTTAAGATAAACGGCTTGTTTTCCATCACGGCATCAAAGATCTGCAGAAGCCCTTCATGCCATGTGGAAGAGGTTTTTTTGCCCTGAAGGGCAATTCTGGCATCTTCCAGACAGCACCACTCCACAAGATCATAGATATCTTTGAAATGATAGTAAAAAGTCATGCGGCTGATCCCGCAGTCCGTAGTCAGGTCGTTGATGGTGATCTTATCTAAAGGCTTCTTAAGAAGCAGATGTTTCAGGGATTCTTCCAGGGCAAGCTTGGTTGCGTTTGTCATGTCTTGCGGCCTCCTTTGGCAAGGTTATAGTTATTAATATAACATGAAAGTGCACAGAAAATCCATGTTAAACAGTGACTTTTCTGTGAGATTATGATAAACTGAGCCTGGAATATTTTGTGGAACAGAACGGAGCGTACTATGAAGAAAAAATCAGTTTGCATCCTGCTGATCTTTGCTGCCGTGATAGTACTTACTTATGTGACAGGAGAATCCTATTACAGAGGAATCAGTGAAAAAGCAGGGTTGGATAAACAGGAAGAGAAAATATATAAATACCAGTACGACATGATCGTGGACAGCCCCGATTCCCAGTTCTGGCAGGCAGTATATGACAGTGCGAAGAAAAAAGCAGCTCCCAATAATGTACTGATTGAGATCATGGGGCCGGACAGAGAAACATCCTATGATAAACTTGATTATATGAATATGAGCATTGCGGCCAAGGCGGATGGTATTATCCTGCAGTATAATGGAGAAGCCGGTCTGGAAGAAGCGATCAATACTGCAGTAAGAAACGGAATACCGGTGGTTACAGTCATGAGTGATGCGGTGCACAGCCGCCGCCAGAGCTTTGTGGGAGTCAGCGATTATCAGCTTGGCATGGCTTACGGGGAAATTGTTGCCAAATACGTGGATGAGAACACGAAGAAGATCCTGATCCTGCAGAAACGGGACATTGATGATATGAACGAAAGTCAGATATACACTCAGATCAGCAATGCGGTGAAGATGGCAGCTGGTTCTGAGGATATTGAGATCAAGGGAAGGAATCTTCTGTCAACAGGAACCTTTGAAACAGAGGAGGCAGTTACTGATATTTTTCAGCAGAAGCGGAATGTTCCGGATATCCTTGTGTGTATGGATGAGGAGACAACGGAGTGTGCAAGACAGGCAATTCTGGATTTCAACCTTGCAGGAAAAGTGAAGATCATTGGTTATTATACATCTGAGGATATTCTGGCGGCAGTTGAAAAAGGTGTTATTTCAGTTACCTGTGATGTGGACACGACCCAGCTGGGACAGTACAGTGTGGAGGCAGTTACCAGCTATATAGAAGATGGAAGAACCAATTCTTTCTACAACGTAGACATTAATTTTCTTGACAGAACAGCAGTGGAGAAGATGAGGAGGGAGGCATTCACAGATGAAAAAGATCCGTTGGAGTGACTTTTCTCTTGTAAGCAAGATCATGATCGAGGTTGGCGTGCTGGCAGTTTTACTGTTCAGCATCAACATGCTGTTTTATGCGCGGATCAACAACTCCATGCAGGAGATGGATGATGTGTATGCCAGCAATGCCCAGATCACAGAGCTTGGGCAGGTTTTTGACGATGTGCAGGACAGTATGTACCAGTATCTGAAGGTAAAAAACTCTCAGGCACTGATGGATTATTATCAGAATGAGGCGAAATACAGGCAGGAGCTGGAGAAGTTAAATGAACGGAATATTGATGATTCCGTAAAACTTCTGGAGAAGAAGATACGTAAGATGTCGGAATCATATCTTTACTGTACCGCAGGAACTGTAGCTTCCAAGAGAGGCAGGAATGTGGAGAAATATAAGCAGGAATATGATGAAAGTCTGGAGCTTTACAGTTATATCCAGAGTTCTATGGATGAGCTGAACAAGCAGCTTTTTAAAGAAAATTCCCAGACTTATGCAGCTCTCCGGGCGGTTATGAGATATCTGGAGATCAGTAATATGATGATCATGCTTCTGGTGGTGATCTGTGGAATGTTCCTTCTGATCATGGCAACGAGGGAGATGTTCCTGCCGCTGACTAATATGGCAGAAACTGCACAGCTGGTAGGTCAGGGGAATTTTAATGTAAAGATGCCCCCAGCAGATTCCAGGGATGAGCTTGGAACGGTAACAAGAGCCTTTAATACCATGGTGGATAATCTTGGTCTTTACATTGCCAGGACAAAGGCCAGCATGGAAAAAGAACAGCAGATGATAGAGAGGGAGCTTTTGATGGAAACACATCTCAAGGAGGCACAGCTTAAGTATCTCCAGTCTCAGATCAATCCGCATTTCCTTTTTAATTCCCTGAATGCAGGAGTACAGCTTGCAATGATGGAGGATGCAGAAAAAACCAGTATCTTTGTGGAAAAGATGGCAGATTTTTTTCGCTACAATGTAAAGAAGGGTGAGGAAGATGCCACACTGGAGGAAGAACTGGAGGCTGTGGATAATTACATTTATATTCTGAATGTACGGTTTGCCGGGGACATCCATTTTTCAAAAAAAGTGGAATGTGATGTGGAAAATGTACGTGTTCCCAGTATGATCCTGCAGCCGGTTGTGGAAAACGCAGTCAATCATGGAATCCGGAATATAGATTGGGAAGGACATATTGATCTCAGTGTGGAGAAATGGAACGACCATATTGAGATCAGTGTTCGGGATAACGGACTGGGCATGACCGGAGAACAGATACAAAGAGTACTGTCAAAAAAAGTCCACAGCAGTTCAGGCGAGGGTGATTCCACGGGAATCGGAATGAATAATGTGATCAGCCGTCTGGAACTATATTATGAGCGGGACGGATTAATGGAAATATACAGTGAAGGTGAAGGAATGGGAACAGAGGTAGTGATTAATATTCCTCTGGAGAGGAGCGAAAAAAATGTACAGAATCCTGATTGCTGATGATGAGGGGATCATGCTGGAATCCCTGAAAAATATTATAAGTTCCAACTATGGAAATGAATGTGAGATCCATACAGCCAAGACAGGCCGTGTGGTTGTGGAGGAGGCGGAGAAATATCCGCCGGATATCTGCTTTATGGACATTCAGATGCCGGGCTTAAGTGGGATCCAGGCAATCCGGGAAATTCAGAAATTTAACAGATCTGTGGTCTTTGTGATCATTACAGCCTATGATAAATTTAATTATGCCAGGGAAGCGGTAAATCTTGGAGTTATGGAATTTCTTACCAAGCCGGTAAACAAAAAGGTGATTCTGGAAATATGCTCCAAAGCTATGGAAAAGGTAGATTCCACAAGACAGAAGCGAAGCGATGATCTCCGTATCCGTGAAAAGCTGGAGACAGTTGTGCCCATGATCGAAAGCGGATATATCAATAATATTCTTCTGCAGGATGATTTTCAGACATATCAGGATAATTACAGGGAGCTTCTGGATATCCGGGAAGAATATGGATATATGATCGTGGCTGAATTCGGGGATTCCACGGAAAATGGCGTTCTTACCAATGCGGTGGGGGCCAGTGTGAAGGCAAACAAATTTTATTCCACATTCCGGGAAATCGCTCAGGGATTTTTTGAATGTCTGGTAGGACCCATTATGGGAAACCGTATTGTACTGCTTGTTCCATACCGTAATTCCAGGGAGTCCTATGAGGAACGTGTGGAGGTTGTAACAAGAACCAGAAACATGGTACATAAGCTGGAAAGCAGGATCGACAGTAAATTTCGTTGTGGTATCGGCCGGGTGAAGGAGATGGGAAGCACCATGAAAGAATCCTTCAAGGAGGCCATGATCGCACTTCGGGAAAGCACCAGCCATGTGATACATATTGAGGATGTTCCGGCTGCACAGAAATATGACGGCGAATATCCAAGAGATCTGGAACGTCGCTATGAAAAGCGGGTGATGGATAAGGATGTGGCAGGAGCTTTAAGCTGTGCCGAGGAATTTATCCGGTGGATGGAGAAGCAGCCGGGAGTAGATCTGGAGGACATGCGCATCAAGATCCTGGAGCTTGTGATGGGGGTGGAAAAAAAGGCCTTTTTTGCAGGTACCGTGAAATATGCGATCAGCTGCCGCAGAAATTATATTCATGAGATCCAGGAATATACAGATATAGAAGGAATGAAAAAATGGTTCCTGGGCAAAACATCAGAAATCTGCAGTAACATGGAAAGTGCAAGGGAAAAAGAAGCGGTTTCTATTATCGAAAAAGCAAAGTCCTATATTCGGGACAATTACAAAAAAGATATTTCACTGGATGAGGTGTCACGGGAGGTGGATATCAGCCCTTATTATTTCAGCAAGCTTTTTAAGCAGGAGACCGGAGGAAATTTTATCGAGTATCTTACAGAAGTGCGGCTTCGGAATGCAAGAGAACTTCTCAAGGATTCAGGGCTTTCCATCAAGGAGATCTGTGCGGAATCCGGATACAGCGACCCCAATTATTTCAGCAGGATATTCAAGAAATACGAAGGCGTGACACCAAGTGAATTCAGAGAGAAGTTGAGGTAGACAATATGAGCGGGGGGAAAATGATTAGGAAGCTGTTGATCTTGCTGTGTCTGTTGACATTGATGCTGAATGGCTGCGCTTCCGAAAAAACAAAGCAGACAGCTGCACAGGAAAACGATACAGAGGAAGACAGTGGTGAAAAGAAAATTCAGATCGGTCTTACAGTGGATTCTTTTGTTATTGAGAGGTGGATTCGTGACAGGGATGTATTCGTGGCAACAGCAAGGGAGCTGGGAGCGGAAGTGAATGTTCAGGATGCGGGAGCAGATACAAAAGAGCAGATCAGCCAGATTGACTATTTTATCAAGAAGCATATGGACGTGATCGTGATCATTGCCAGAGACTGCAAAGCATTATCTGAGGCTGTGGAGCGTGCCCACAATGCAGGAATCAGGGTGATCTCCTATGACCGCATGGTAAATGATGCGGATACAGACATGTATATTTCCTTTGATAACCGGAAAGTCGGAGAGATCATGGCACAGTCCATGATGGAAGCGATCCCTGATGGCGGAAAGATTTTTATGATCCAGGGCTCTGCTTCAGATAACAATGTGGACATGGTAAAAGAGGGATTTGAAGACACTCTGAAAAACAGTGATCTGAAGGTAGTTTACGAAGCCAACTGTGAGGGCTGGATCGCAGAGCTGGCAGCAGATTATGTGGAGGAAGCACTGGAAGAGTATCCTGATGTAAAGGGAATCATGTGCGGAAATGATGATATTGCCAGCCAGGTGATACAGATTCTTGCGGAAAACCAGCTTGCCGGACAGGTGATCGTGGTAGGCCAGGATGGTGATCTGGCTGCATGTCAGCGTATTGTGGAAGGAACCCAGTACATGACAGCATTTAAATCTATCGAAGATCTGGCACGCCAGGCAGCTGAATATGCGGTGAAGATGGCAGAAGAGGGAAAGATTCCGTCAGATGTGACAGATACCATGAGCGATGGAAGCTATGATATCCCGGCGAAGGTGCTGGAACCGGTTGCCGTTACAAGGGATAATATTGATGAGGTGATCATTGACGGCGGTTTCCACAGACGAGATGAAGTATATCTCAATATAGATTACGATACAGAGTAATGCAGAACAGATTGCATACCGGCATATATGTGGCAGTGAAATTCTGCAAGTAATGTGGCAGTGTATCCATATGCGCAATAATACACAATTATGACAAAAATCAATAGCAGATTTTTGGTGCAAAAATGTCTTGCCTGATGCAGGGCATTTTTCTTTTGCAAAAAAATGTCTCTGTCCTTGCCAACTATGTCCAGACAGTCCTGTGTTATAGTAACATCATCAAAGGAAACGTGATTCCAAAAACAAATAATGAAACGGAGGATTTTACAATGAAAAGAAAAATGGTATCTGCACTTCTTTGCGCAACAATGGTAGCTGGTATGGTGGTAGTTCCGGCAGCAACAGCACAGGCAGCAGACAAGAAACTGATCGGTGTTACCATGCCGACCAAGGATCTCCAGAGATGGAACCAGGATGGCGATAACATGAAGAAAGAGCTGGAGGCAGCAGGATATGAGGTAGACCTTCAGTATGCATCCAATGATGTAAGCACACAGGTTTCCCAGCTTGAGAACCAGGTAGCAAACGGATGTGACCTTCTGGTTGTGGCATCCATCGATGGAAGCAGCCTTGGCGAGCCTCTGAAACAGGCCAAAGAAAAAGGAATTCCGGTTATCTCTTATGACCGTCTTCTTATGAATTCCGATGCAGTAACCTATTATGCAACATTTGATAACTACAAAGTAGGTCAGAAACAGGGCGAGTACCTGGTAGATGCACTGGATCTTGACAATCAGGACGGACCATTCAATATTGAGCTGTTCACAGGAGATCCTGGCGATAACAACTGTAACTTCTTCTTCGGTGGTGCAATGGATGTTCTCCAGAAATACATCGATGACGGTAAGCTGGTAGTAAAATCCGGTCAGACAGAGTTCGAGCAGGTTGCTACAGCTAACTGGGACAGTGCAAAAGCACAGGATAGAATGGATACTATCATCGCAGGTAACTACTCTGACGGAACAAACCTTGACGCAGTTCTCTGCTCCAACGATTCCACAGCCCTTGGTGTTGAGAATGCACTGGCAGCTTCCTACACAGGAGAATATCCGATCATTACTGGTCAGGACTGTGACACACCAAACGTTAAGAACCTTGTAGCCGGAAAACAGGCAATGTCTGTATTCAAAGATACAAGAGCTCTTGCATCTGCAGTAGTAAAAATGGTTGACTCCATCATGAAAGGTGAGGAGCCGGAAGTGAACGATACAAAATCCTATGATAACGGAACCGGTGTCATCCCGACATACCTTTGCGATCCGGTTGTTGTTACAACAGATAACTACAAAGAGATCCTGATCGACTCCGGATACTACACAGAGGATCAGATCAAATAATCAGAATTTTTAAGAAAGAAATTTATCACATGCAGGCGGGGAATATAACCGCCTGCATGAACAGTGGAAAGGGAGGGAAATTGAGTTGGCTAAGATACTTCTGGAAATGAAAAATATCACCAAAACTTTCCCAGGTGTAAAGGCACTGGATAATGTTAATCTCCAGGTCGAGGAAGGCGAGATCCACGCACTGGTAGGTGAAAACGGTGCCGGTAAATCTACATTGATGAATGTATTAAGTGGTATTTATCCGTACGGTTCGTATGAAGGAAATATTATTTATGATGGTGAGATCTGTAAGTTTAACACTATCAAAGACAGTGAACATAAAGGAATTGTAATCATCCACCAGGAACTTGCTCTGATCCCGTACATGACCATCGGGGAGAACATGTATCTGGGTAATGAAAGAGGCAAAAGCTTTTCCATCAACTGGAATGAAACTTATGGAGAAGCAGATAAATATTTGAAAATAGTAGGACTGGAGGAATCCTCCAGAACTTTGATCAAGGATATTGGTGTAGGTAAGCAGCAGTTGGTTGAGATCGCAAAGGCACTTGCAAAGAATGCAAAGCTGCTCATTCTGGATGAGCCTACCGCATCACTGAATGAAGATGACTCCAAAGCTCTTCTGGATCTTCTTCTGAAATTCAAGAAGCAGGGAATGACCTCTATCATCATTTCCCATAAATTAAATGAAATCTCCTATGTAGCAGATAAGATCACAGTTATCCGAGATGGATCTACCATTGAAACACTGGATAAAAAGAAAGACGATTTTTCTGAGCAGAGGATCATTCAGGGAATGGTTGGACGTGAGATGACAGATCGGTTCCCGAAACGTCCAAATGTAAAGATCGGCGATGTTTCCATGGAGATTAAAAACTGGAATGTTTATCATCCGCTGTATACAGAACGTAAGGTGGTAAATAACGTATCCTTTAAAGTACATAAAGGAGAGGTTGTCGGTATTTCAGGACTGATGGGAGCAGGACGTACAGAACTGGCTATGAGTATTTTTGGCAAGAGCTATGGAACTAAAATTTCTGGACAGGTGTTCATGAACGGAAAAGAAGTGAAGCTGAATACAGTTCAGGAAGCCATCGACAACAAGCTTGCTTATGTTACAGAGGATCGAAAAGGAAACGGGCTGATCCTTTCCAAGTCCATAAAGATGAACACTACGCTTGCAAACATGTCTGGTATCAGTAATGGAAAAGTGATCGATACGGATAAAGAATACGCAGTTGCTGAGGAATACAGGAAGAAACTGAAAACCAAGTGTCCGACAGTTGAGCAGAATGTCGGAAACCTGAGCGGTGGTAATCAGCAGAAGGTCCTTCTTGCAAAATGGATGTTTGCAGAGCCGGATATTCTGATCTTGGATGAACCTACAAGAGGTATTGACGTAGGAGCCAAATATGAAATCTACTGTATCATCAATGACCTGGTCGCAGCAGGAAAATCTGTGATCATGATCTCTTCTGAGCTTCCGGAAGTGCTTGGAATGTCAGACAGAATCTATATCATGAACGAGGGCAGATTCGTAGGAGAGGTAAGTGGTGAGGAAGCTACATCTGAGCTGATCATGTCCAGGATCGTGAAGTCAGGTAAAGGAGAGTAAGAAGATGGAGAAAAAGATTAGTTTTTCAGAAATATTAAAAAAATATACCATGGTCATTGTTCTGGTATTTGTTGTGATCATGTTTTCTGTGAACACAAAGGGCGTTATGCTTCTTCCGCAGAATGTAAATAACCTGGTAGCCCAGAATGCATATGTATTTATTCTTGCAACCGGTATGCTGTTCTGTATTTTAACAGGTGGTAACATCGATCTGTCAGTTGGTTCTGTTGTATGCTTTGTTGCTGCTGTCGGTGGTAAGATGATGGTTCTCAACAGTATGAACCCGTATCTCACTATGATCGTGATGCTTCTTGTGGGTATTGCCATTGGTGCATGGCAGGGATTCTGGATCGCTTATGTACGAATTCCTCCATTTATTGTTACTCTGGCAGGTATGCTTGCTTTTCGTGGCCTTTCCAACGTAGTTCTGGAAGGACAGACCCTGGCCCCGATGCCGGATGCTTATCTGGCTCTGTTCAATAACTATATTCCGGACTTCCTTGGTGGAGGTGAAGGATTTAACAGAACATGTTTTGTAGTTGGCATTATTGTCTGCATCGTCTATGTTGCACTTGTTATGAAAAACCGTGCAGACCGTGCAAAAAAAGGCTACAGTGTTGAGTCTTTCGGTGGTGTTGCAGTGAAGATGGTTCTGATCTGTGTAGTTGTTCTTGCATTCATGTTCAGACTTGCTCAGTACAAAGGTATCCCGAATTCTCTTCTCTGGGTTGCAGTGATCATCGCGATCTATACATACATTGCTTCCAAGACTACAACAGGCCGTTATTTCTACGCAGTTGGTGGTAATGAGAAGGCAACAAAGCTTTCCGGTATTGACACAAACAAGGTTTATTTCCTTGCTTACCTGAACATGGGCCTTCTGGCAGCTATTGCAGGTATGGTGACAATGGCCAGACTGAACTCATCCAACCCACAGGCAGGTACAAACTTCGAGATGGATGCGATCGGTGCATGTTTCATCGGTGGTGCTTCTGCTTATGGTGGTACCGGTACAGTTCCCGGTGTTATCATTGGTGCCCTCCTTATGGGTGTTCTGAACCTTGGTATGAGTATCATGGGTATTGACCAGAATATCCAGAAGGTTGTCAAAGGTATGGTTCTTCTTGCAGCCGTTATCTTCGATGTTGTAAGTAAGAGAAAATCCTTTATCGTAAAATAATAAAAATGAATGAAGTTTAGCAGCAGGCTTTCGGAAAGATCTGAAGTCTGCTGCTTTTTTGCATAGGAAATTATTCCGCAACAAGATTCTTCTTTTGCTGTTGTTTTATGTGAGAGTTTTTTGCCAGATTTTGTGGTTTTATGGGGGATATGCTTGTTTTTGGGGGAGCGTTATATTATAATAAGGGAAAGTTAGTGATTTACGATTTTGTGTTGTCGGGAGGCTGTGATGGGAAATACAGTGACGATTTGTTTTGCGAATAATAAGGGCGGCAGCGGGAAGTCTACCAGCTGTTCCAATGTAGGTGCGGCACTGGCCGGTATGGGGAAGAAGGTTCTTCTTGTGGACGGCGATATGCAGCTGAATCTTTCCCTTTCATTTTTTGATGAAGAAGAAGTTCTGAAGATGGCTGCCGGGGAAAAAAATCTCTACTATGCCATTGGTCATCAGTCGGATCTCAGCGATTTTATCGTGCATACGAAGTATGAGAATCTGGATCTGGTTCCGTCGTCTACGCTGATGAGCTCCGTGGAATATGAGCTTTTTACAAAATGGCAGAGAGAGTTTATCCTGCGGAAATGTCTGCAGAAGGTTAAAGATTCCGGAGTGTACGATTACATTCTCATTGATGCACCGCCTACTCTTGGCGGCTGGGTGATGAATATTTTATGTGCATCCGATTATGTTCTTGTTCCGGTAGAGGCAAGTCCGTGGGGTATGTTTGGTCTTGCAAATATGTTTGATTTCCTCAATGAAGTCAGGGAGATCGCTCCGGATTTAAAGGTTTTGGGAATCGTAGTAACCAAGGCAGATGCCAGAAAGAATTATTTCAAACAGACTATGGAAACACTGAAAGAAATGGAAGGAATCTATCTTTTCGAATCTTTTATCCGTGTAGACAGCTCCATCGAATGGTCCCAGGACAGCAGTGAACCAGTTGTGGAGTTCAAAAAAAGCAGCCGCAGCGCAAAAGAGTACATAGCATTGGCAGAGGAGGTAATGAATCGTGTCAGTAGGTAAAGCAAGCATCGCAAGAGCAGTAAATGCAGAAAAAGCATCCAAAACAGAAACAAAAACAGAGGTAAAAGAGGCTGAGGTTAAAGCAGCAGAGAAGCCGTCAGAGGTAAAAGCTGAAACAGCTGAAAAAGCGGCAGAAAAAACTACAGCAAAGAAAACAGCAGCCAAAGCTCCTGCAAAGAAGACCACAGCAAAGAAAGCAGCCGCAACAAAAACAACAGCAAAGAAAACCACTACCAGAAAAACAACAGCACGTAAAACCGCAGCAAAGAAAACAGCTGCAGCAGAAACAACAGGAACTGTAGCCCAGAACGTGATCAGCGGAGGAAACGCCGACGAACTCCAGGCCAAATTCCTCACCCCAAAGAAAGATGAGCCGGACAACAACCAGCCAGTAGGAATTAAAGACGAGCTTCCGGTTTATCTGCTGTAATCTTTGATTGAATTTTTTGAAAAGATAGTAATTGACAAATAAAAAGACTGCTATATATCTATATCACTATTGATAAGGTATACAGCAGCCTTTTATTTTGCCCTATAAAAATCTCAGTGGGACAGCGAAGCGCCTCCCTCGTATCTTTCTACATATTGTAATATGCAGCATACAATCCATTCTTCTCAAGCAGTTCAGCATGAGTGCCTCTTTCGGCGATACCCTCCTCCGTGATCACAATGATCTCATCCGCATCACGGATCGTAGAAAGCCGGTGCGCGATCGTAATGGTAGTACGATTTTTTGAAAGCTCCTCCAGACTCTTCTGGATCCAACGTTCGCTTTCGTTATCCAGAGCGCTGGTGGCCTCATCCAGGATCAGGATCGGAGGATTCTTAAGGAATACACGTGCAATGGAGATCCGCTGCTTCTGTCCACCGGAAAGGCGTGTGCCACGTTCTCCGACATAAGTGTCGTATTTATCCGGAAGCTCCATGATAAAGTCATGGATACTCGCACATTTGGCGGCTTTGATGATCTCTTCATCGGAAGCTCCGGGCTTTCCGTAGGCAATATTATCCTTGATGGTTCCATCAAAAAGATAGACATCCTGCTGTACCATACCGATCTGGCTTCGAAGGCTCTTAAGAGTCAGCCCGCGGATATCCTTTCCGTCTACAGTAATGGAACCGTCGGTCACATCATAAAATCTGGGCAGGAGAGAGCAGATCGTGGTTTTTCCGCTTCCGGAAGGTCCCACCAGGGCAATGGATTTTCCAGCCGGGATATCAATAGAGATATCGGAAAGCACAGGAGTTTCATCATCGCTGTAATGAAAAGAAACATGGTCGTAACGCACATGTCCTTTCACGTCCGTAAGCTCCGCAGCGTTGTCTGCATCCCTGATCTCGGATTCTGTTTCCATCACATCCAGGAAACGGCGGAAACCGGAAAGACCCTTCTGCATCATTTCCACAAGTTCCACCAGGATCTGGATGGGGCTGATAAAGATTCCGATATACAGGGCATACATGGCAAGATCTGCAGTCTGCATTTCACCCTGAGCGATCAGATAACCGCCGTAAACAAGAGTTACCAGGTACATCATGCCCTGGAAGAAAAGATTGGAACTCATGAAGCTTCCCATACAGTGATAATTATCTCTTTTGGAAACAAGGAACGCTTCATTGCTTTTCTTAAATTTGGCACGTTCGATGTCCTCGTTTGCGAAGGACTGCACCACACGGATTCCGGAAAGCGTATCCTGAAGACTGGCATTTACATCTCCGATCTTACGACGGTTTTCCATGAAGGTTTCCTGCATTTTTGCATTCTGGCGGAAGGAAAACACAAACATCACGATCACCAGGAGGATCAGCGGCAGTGCAAGTTTTTTGTTGATAAAGAACAGGAAGATAAAAGCACCGACGATCTTTACCAGAGAGATAAAAAGATTCTCAGGACCATGATGTGCAAACTCGGAAATGTCAAAAAGGTCACTGACCAGCTTGCTCATCATCTGACCGGAATTATTCCTGCTGTAATAGGAAAAAGACAGCTCCTGGTAATGGTCAAAAAGCTCCCGGCGCATATCACGTTCCATCTTTGCACCCATCATATGTCCCTGATAGGTTACATAATATTTGCAGAGACTCTGCACAATGTACATAACAAAAAGAGAAGCTGCAATCACAGGGAGGGCATGAAGAATAATATCCTTATCCTGTGTAAAGAGAGTTTTTGTCATAGTACGAAGAATCTGGGGATAAGCAAGATCTACCAGACTGATAACGGCTGCACAGATCAGGTCAATAAAAAAGACCGTTTTGTACGGGCCGTAGTAGTGGATGAATTTCTTGATGGTATTCATCGGAAAAGTACCTCCGTTTTTATGAAATGTATAGTGTTGTCTGGGCAAAAAACATTGCTGCCGGACATTCTATGTTCATCTTATCATAAGTAAGAATAAAGTCAAGATAAGTGAATTTCCAGTCTGTTTCGTTTCTGCATACTTTCTGAGAATAGAAGCTATATGGCTGCTGTTCACAGGTAATATTCCGCGAGGGATTGCTGGCAACGGAGCGGATAGTGATATGAGGAGATATCTTTTTGGGAAAAATCAAATTACTCCTTGACACAGAAGAACAAAACCCGTATAGTGTATTTCAGATTTGGTGTGTAACTGATAAGCAGGCATTAACCAGTCATAAATGTTATTATTTGACGTTTATGGGGGTTGGTGTCTTTTTTTGTTGCCCACTTAAAAGACTCCCGCTCCAAAACGTCGAAAGAAAAGGAGAGAAAACATGAAAGACAAGATTTTCGGAGTTTTGCAGCGAGTGGGACGTTCCTTTATGCTTCCCATAGCAATCCTTCCTGTGGCAGGCCTGCTTCTTGGATTCGGCAGTTCCTTCACAAATGAAACAACCATTGCAACCTACGGACTTCAGAAGATTCTGGGAGACGGAACAATTTTACATGCACTCCTGATCATTATGAACAAAGTCGGAAGCGCGGTATTTGATAACCTGCCGCTGATCTTTGCAGTAGGTGTGGCCATCGGTATGGCAAAAAAAGAGAAAGAGGTAGCAGCTCTTTCTGCACTGATCGCTTACTTCGTTATGAATGTAGCCATCAATGGTATGCTGGTAGTAAATGGTAAGATCACAGCAGACGGACAGATCGCAAAAAGCGTTCTGGAAGGTACTGTAACCTCTGTCTGCGGCATCCAGTCCTTACAGATGGGTGTGTTTGGCGGTATCATCGTCGGCCTTGGTGTTGCAGCTTTGCACAACCGTTTTCATAAGATCGTGCTTCCAAACGCACTTTCCTTCTTCGGCGGTTCCAGATTTGTGCCCATCATTTCCACCATTGTATATATGTTTGTGGGAATCCTGATGTATTTCGTATGGCCGGCAGTCCAGAACGGTATTTATGCTCTGGGCGGTCTTGTAACAGGCAGCGGTTATATCGGAACTCTGATCTTCGGTATTATCAAACGTGCGCTGATCCCCTTCGGACTTCATCACGTATTTTATATGCCATTCTGGCAGACAGCCGTTGGCGGGACTATGGAGGTTGCAGGCCAGATGGTACAGGGCGGACAGAACATCTTTTTCGCCCAGCTTGCAGATTCCGCAAATGTAGCGCATTTCAGCGCAGATGCAACAAGATATTTTTCCGGAGAGTTCATTTTCATGATCTTCGGTCTTCCGGGAGCAGCTCTTGCCATGTACCGCTGTGCAAAGCCTGAGAAGAAAAAAGCAGCAGGCGGACTTCTTCTTTCCGCAGCCCTTGCATGTATGCTTACAGGAATCACAGAGCCACTGGAGTTCTCTTTCCTGTTTGTAGCTCCTGCATTGTTTGCGGTACAGGTTGTTCTTGCAGGTGCGGCTTATATGATCGCACATATGCTGAACATTGCAGTAGGACTTACCTTTTCCGGCGGTTTCCTTGATCTGTTCCTGTTCGGGATCCTTCAGGGAAATGCAAAGACAAGCTGGCTCAGGATTATCCCGGTAGGTATCATTTACTTTATTCTCTATTATGTGATCTTCACCTTCCTGATCAAAAAGTTCAACTTCAAGACTCCGGGACGTGAGGATGACGACACAGAAACAAAGCTTTACACAAAAGCAGATGTAAACGCGAGAAAAGAAGCCGGAAAAGCCGGTGAAGCAGCAGGAAGTACATCTGCAGACCCGGTAAGTGAAGCCATCACAGCCGGCCTTGGAGGAAAGAAAAACATCAGCGATGTGGACTGCTGTGCAACAAGACTCCGTATCACCGTCCATGATGCAGCAAGAGTCAACGACGACATTCTGAAAACAACAGGTTCCAGAGGAATCGTGAAAAAAGGTCAGGGCGTGCAGATCATCTACGGTCCGCAGGTAACTGTGATCAAATCCAAGCTGGAGGATTATCTGGAGACAGCGCCGAATGAATATTTTGAAGGTGCAAATGAGAAAGAAACAGACAATGCGGAAAATCAGGTTCAGTCTGATACAGAGCGTACAGCAGAAAGTACAGGTGAGGCTGCTCAGAACACAGCTCCGACATCCGAAGCCAGCACGCAGCCGGAGAAAAAGGTTCTCAGAACAGTGATTGTCTACAGCCCGGTAACCGGTATCGCTGCAGACCTTTCCACAGCGCCGGATGAAGGCTTTGCGGAAGGAATGATGGGAGAGGGTGCTGTAGTCACACCGAAGGACCCGGTGATCTGTGCTCCGGAAGACGGCGAGGTAGAGTTTATTTTTGACACAAAGCATGCCATCGGATTCCAGACAGATACAGATCTTCCTATGCTCCTCCATATCGGCATTGACACGGTAAAGCTGGAAGGAAAAGGCTTCGAGATTCTGGTAGAGCAGGGACAGCATGTAAAAAAAGGCGAGCCGTTGATGAAGATTGACATCCCATATCTTACAGAAAACGCTCCGTCCTTATGTTCTCCGATCCTTTGCACAGAGATCGAGGATGATCAGAGAGTACGCCTTCTTGCCAATGGAGAGATCAAGGCGGGAGAGCCGCTGTTCGCAGTAGAGACTGTGGAAGAATAGGAAATTTTTCAGCAATAATATAGAAGATTGGTTTTGTGAAAAGCGCGCCTAATGCCCGGGCGCGCTTTTCCTGTGGCAAAGAAAATAACTGTCTGTCAGAAGGGCTTTACACAAAAGAAAGATTCTGTTACGATAAAGAAAATCAACAGCTGCAGACAAAAATGTCGACTGAAAATCCGGGGCAGACAGTGGTGGAATGTGGAAAAGCAGCAGGCTATATAAAAATGATGGGGAAAAAAGATGTACAGAGTGAGCAAGGTATTGAACAATAACGGCATCATTGCCATAAATATGGAAGAAAACCAGGAATATGTGCTTCTGGGAAAGGGTGTGGGATTTGGAAAGAAGGTTAGCCAGCGTTTTGAGACTCCGGCAGACTGTACCCTTTACAGGCTGGCTCAGGAGACAGAACGTGGCTCAGCAAAAGAACTGGCAAAGAGCGTGGCACCGGAATTTCTGGAGATCGCAGATGAGATATTAAGAGAAGCGGAGAAGACCTTCGGGGATACCATAGACAGAAGAATCCTGTTTTCCCTTGCTGACCATATTTCTTTTGCAGTGGGACGTATCCGGAATCATGAGCAGATCAGCAATCCCCTGACGGATGATATCAAGGTGCTTTTTTACAGTGAATTCAAGGTGGCGGAGGTACTGAAGAAGATCCTGAAGGAGCGGATGGACATTGAGATCGATGATCATGAGGTGGGATATGTGGCACTTCATATTCACTCTGCACTGGGAGATGAGAAGGTGTCCGTTGCCATGCAGACAGCAAGAACGGTACGGGAATGCATCGCCATGATCGAGATGGCCACAGGAAGGAAGATCGATGTGATCTCCCTGTCCTACAACCGTATGATGAACCATATCAAATATATGGTAGCCCGTGTCTCCACAGGGGAGACACTGAAGCTGGATATGAATGAATATATAGAAGAAAAATATCCGGAATCCTACAGAATCGCAGAGGATGTCTGCGAGAGTCTGGGCAAAAGCCTTGGGAAAAAGCTGGACCCTATCGAGATCGGTTATCTTGCCATGCATATTGAGCGGACAGTGGAACAATAAATGTAAATGGCTGATCCGCCTCAGGGATTTACACAATAAATTCAATAGCTTTTTTGACAGCAGTACTCATGGCAGTACTGCTGTTTGTGACTAAGCAGACCTCTCTCTGAGGGAGCGGCTCCTTAAGCTGAAGGGCAAAAATCTTCCCGTCATTGATCACTTCCCGGGCAAGGGGCTCGGGATAAAAACCGATTCCCAGATTGTGGACAATCATGGGAAGAACCTGGTCTGTAGTTGCAGCCTCAATGTCCGGATGAAAAGAGACACGGTTTTCCATAAAGTAATTCATATACATTTCTCTGGTGCTGGTCCCCTCCGCAAGACCTACAAAAGGCAGATCCTGAAGTTCATGGATGCTGATAGGAGCAGTCGTCAGATCCTTATATTTGCTTCCGCATACAAGAATCTCCCGGTAACGCAGGAGGCTTTTTTTCTGTAAAGGCTTGCGGATGGAGATCGGAGTAGTGACAATGGCGAAATCCACCGCATAATTTTTCAGTGCCTGTACAGCCTGGGGAGTAGAATGGTTGAAAAGGCGCAGGCGTACATGAGGATATTGCTCACGGAACAGCTCCAGCTTTTCCAGAAGGATCAGACGCAGGGCATTTTCACTGGCACCGATGGAAACCAGGCCATGCTCCAGCTCCCCGTTCTGTCGTATCTCCTCTTCCCCAATACTCAGCTGTTCAAAAGCCAGGGCAACGTGTTCGTAGAGCTGGCGGCCTTCCGGCGTAAGTGCGATCCCCTTGTTGGAGCGGAGAAAAAGAGTGCATTTCAGCTCCTGCTCCAGATTGTTCATACAGCGTGTGATATTTGGCTGGTTGTTATGAAGAGCCCGTGCTGCCTTGGTAAAACTTTTATACTGGGCTACAAAATAAAAGATCCGGTAGTAGTCGTAAGTGATCATGTATAGTCTCCGTCCTGTGATATGATTTTAATATGTTTACGATATTAATAATACTTTTTACATTTGCTTCTGAGCAAACTATAATACACCCGAGGAAAAAAATCAATGACAGGAGTGATTTAGAGTGGTTTCAGGAGGCAGAAAGCTGCAGAGCGCAGACCGGCAGATGTCAGAAGCTTTTATCACAAGTGTATTTCTGGCAATGTCCGGCGGATTTCAGGATGCCTACACATACTTTACAAGAGATGAGGTGTTTTCCAACGCCCAGACAGGCAACGTGGTTCTGATGAGCCATAATTTTATGACAGGACAGTGGGGAGACGGTTTAAGGTACCTGTTTCCTATTTTAGCCTTTGCCATTGGTGTTGTAGCGGCGGAGCGAATCCAGAATACCTTTAAATATGCAAAAAAACTTCACTGGAGGCAGATGATCCTGCTGATCGAGATCCTGATCCTTTTTGCGGTGGGATTTATGCCGGGAGAATTGGATATGCTGGCAACCGTACTGGTATCTTTTTCCTGCGCCATGCAGGTACAGACCTTCCGGAAGGTAGGCGGTTATTCCTATGCAAGTACTATGTGCATCGGAAATTTACGAAGCGGCACGGCGGCGTTGTCCGTGTATTGTCGTGAAAAACGTCCGGAACAGCTGAAGCAGGCTCTTTATTATTTCGGGATAATTTTCTTTTTTGCCATTGGAGCCGGTGGCGGAGGAAATCTGTCCATGAGGCTGGGAATCCCGGCAATCTGGGTATCGGATGTTTTGCTTCTGATCAGCTTTATTCTGATGTTTTCCAGTAAACATAGAGATTAGAAAGGGTGAGGAATTGTGGAAAACAGCACATTATTCCCAAGAGAGGAAAAGGCGGAGCTTTTATTTGAAAAGATCCTGAAGGATCCGGAGGCGTGCAGACGGCTGACGGAGACCTTCTATGAATCCATGGATGCGGATACAGACATAGAATGCGGATATCTTCCTCCGGAAAAATTCGCCTATGCATTGCTGGACGCATATAAAAACCGTGATCTGACTGCTCTCCTTATGGCAATCTGCCAGAACAGTATGTTTGATCTTCTGCGAAATTCTTTTCTGGCACCGTTCAGGTTCAATGCAGACGGACAGGAGAATCCGGTGCTTCTCACGGATGAAAATGGAAATTTTCTGCGGGAAAAGGGAATCCATGTAAGTGACAGGGATTATGATCGGTTCCGTAGGATATACAGGGAGAAACCGGGCGTAAAGATGTATCTGGCGTATGGCTACCGGAAGCGACATGCCTATGATGAAGCTACCATGGAAGTAGAAGAGTACAAAATGGGCGAACATATCGGTGTGTTGCTGGTGTATGAGCTTCCGGACAGCGTAAGGGAAAAGGAAACGGAGGCACAGGCCTATGCAGCTGTATGGGATATTATGATGGCAATCCAGAAGAAGCTTCCAAGAGCCTTTGTGTATTATGGGCAGGATTCTGTGGAGGATGGTGGAAAACGTTATGACGGACTGGGCGTTTTTCTCCCCATCCATAAATTTGCGGACCGACTGGAAAAAATGATCGGGATCGCTGATGAGATCGTAATGAAATAGAATGTACAAAAAAGGACTGCTTTTGTATTGCTCCGGTTATCAGAAGGATAGCTGATGACCGGAAGCTACAGAAAGCAGTCCTTTTTGTATGCCCATCAGGTGCAGTAGCGGAACATTTTGTCCGTAAGGATCCTGGCGAAAATAAGGCCCAGGGGAAGAGCAACGATGATCAGGATCGCAGCTGCAAACCAGGAGGCGGAAACATTTAGGGACATGATCCCCAGATTGTAGATCGCCCGGTAGAGATAAAGTCCGGGAACCATGATCACAATGGATGGTACGGTAATGGAAATCCTGGGATATCCCACTTTGGTTTTGATGAGGGAGGCCAGAAGTCCGGCTGTCAGTGCTCCGAAAAAAGCCGCGGCAGCAGGTGGAAAACCGGCAAGATCAACAAGCTCCAGACGTAAAGTGTTGGACAGTGCGCCGATGAAGGCGGCAGCTGCGGCTAGACGGACAGGGCTGTTGAACATGACCGAAAAGCCGAATACCCCGCAGAAGCTTGCCAGAAGCCGGAACAGGATCCTCTGAGCTGCCGAAAGCTCCAGAGGCAGGAAATCCACAGGCTTCAGATGAAGAAGCAGTGCCATCAGCCAGGCAGAGACAGCAGCCACCATTACAACAATAATGGCGTAGGCCAGTCGTTCCAGACCGGAACGCATATCCAGCTTGGCAAGGTCGATCCCGCTTGTGATAAACGGAAAGCCCGGAATGATAAACAGCATGGAACAGATGTATCCGGCCTCATGCTGGACGGAAATGTGGAACAGAAGCTCTGCCAGCTTCAGGAAGCCTGCATATACAAGACAGGCGGAGGAAACAGAAACTGCAATGCACATAAACAGAGTAAAATGATGCTTGCCAAGCTTGCAGCGGATGGCGTTTCCGATGCCTGCGCCTGCAAAAGCCAGGATCATTTCCAGCGGGCCACCGCCCAGAAGAAAAGTAAATGCACCACAGGCCAGTGCAGAAGCCAGTCCCAGGGCGGCAGGGGAATAAAGCCCGTGGATCCGCTCGATCTCATCTAACTGACTGTGCAGTGCTTCACCGCTCATATGGATACCCTCCGCAGGAAAATCACTGACAAAATGTTCCAGCCTGTTCAGTCTGGAAGTATTTACGCCGGTGGTAGTCAGACTAAGTGCATGGGAAAAACTGCTCTCACCGTCAAAGCAGGTGTAGCTTATGGACATCAGTCCGATATCTGCGGAACAGGTGATACCAAGTGCTTCTGACAATGTATTCATGGAACTCCGTACCCGCCAGGCACCGGTCCCACAGGAGAGAAGCATCATGCCTGTACGGCCGATCAGGGAAGCTTTTTCGGAAAGAGAAGCCTCGGTGATGGGCTGGCTGTTCCTGGCGCTTACGTAGTTGTGCCAGGGGATTTCCATATGATTACGTTTGATCAGAATATCTGACATAGAAATCACTTCTTTCTATATATTAAAATCATATAGTTGCTATTATAAATATATATAATAACTATAATCAGATATATTGTAGCTATTATTCTGAAAAAGTCAAGTATAGATGGAGTAAAATCTGACAGTACCAAAACGTCACTGTTAAAGATTTATCATTTTTTTGCGGAAAATGAATTTTTTTGGTTGCTTTTACGTACAATTTATGTATAATTGTGGATAGGGATGTTGGAATGACCAATTCCTATGGCAGGATGACAAAAACCTGCAGCAGTAGGTGGCTATCATAATTACTATTAAAGAAGAGAGGTAAATGTTAAGATGGCAAAAATCGATTTAACAAAGTATGGTATTACCGGAACAACTGAGATCGTGTACAATCCTTCCTACGAGACATTATTTGAGGAAGAGACCAAACCGGAGCTTGAAGGATTTGAGAAGGGTCAGGTCAGTGAGCTTGGTGCTGTCAATGTAATGACAGGTATCTACACAGGACGTTCCCCTAAAGACAAATATATCGTTATGGATGAGAACTCCAAGGACACAGTTTGGTGGACATCCGATGAGTACAAGAACGATAACCATCCGGCAACTCAGGAAGCATGGAATGCAGTTAAAGATCTTGCCAAGAAGGAGCTTTCCAACAAGAAACTTTTCGTAGTAGATGCATTCTGCGGAGCTAACAAAGACACACGTATGGCTATCCGTTTCATCGTTGAGGTTGCATGGCAGGCACACTTCGTAACAAACATGTTCATTCAGCCGACAGCTGAGGAGCTTGAGAACTTTGAGCCGGATTTCGTTGTTTACAACGCATCCAAGGCTAAAGTTGAGAACTACAAAGAATTAGGACTTAACTCTGAGACAGCTGTAATGTTCAACATTACAAGCCGTGAGCAGGTTATCGTTAATACATGGTACGGCGGAGAGATGAAGAAAGGTATGTTCTCCATGATGAACTACTATCTGCCGCTGAAGGGCATCGCTTCCATGCACTGCTCTGCAAACACAGACCTTAACGGAGAGAACACAGCAATCTTCTTCGGTCTTTCCGGAACAGGTAAGACAACACTTTCCACAGATCCTAAGCGTCTTCTGATCGGTGATGACGAGCATGGCTGGGATGACAACGGAGTATTCAACTTCGAGGGTGGATGCTACGCTAAGGTTATCAACCTTGACAAAGAGTCTGAGCCGGACATCTACAATGCGATCAAGAGAAACGCTCTTCTTGAGAACGTAACACTTGATGCTGAGGGCAAGATCGACTTCGCTGACAAGAGCGTAACAGAGAACACACGTGTTTCCTACCCGATCAACCACATCGAGAACATTGTTCGCCCTGTATCTTCTGCACCGGCAGCGAAAGAGGTTATCTTCCTGTCCGCAGATGCATTCGGCGTACTTCCTCCAGTATCTATCCTGACACCGGAGCAGACACAGTACTACTTCCTTTCCGGATTCACAGCTAAGCTTGCTGGTACAGAGCGTGGAATCACAGAGCCTACTCCTACATTCTCCGCATGCTTCGGACAGGCATTCCTTGAGCTTCATCCGACAAAATATGCTGAGGAGCTCGTTAAGAGAATGGAGAAGAGTGGTGCGAAAGCATACCTCGTTAACACAGGATGGAATGGAACTGGAAAACGTATCTCCATCAAAGATACTCGTGGTATCATCGATGCTATCCTTGACGGATCTATCCTTAAAGCTCCGACAAAGAAGATCCCATTCTTCAACTTCGAGGTTCCGACAGAGCTTCCGGGCGTAGATCCTGCAATCCTTGACCCACGTGACACATATGCAGATGCTGCAGAGTGGGAGACAAAGGCTAAAGATCTTGCTGCAAGATTCGTTAAGAACTTTGTTAAATATGAAGGAAATGCTGCTGGTAAAGCACTCGTTGCTGCTGGCCCGCAGGCATAATCGATCATTCCAACTGAATACAGATCGTAGATTTGACCGGGAGTGGATTTATCCGCTCCCGGTTTTTTGACAAACAACTGAGGATCTATTATTTGATATAGAACTGTGCAGTGCGAAGCATGTTTCCAGACATGGAATAAACAGAAAGTTGAAGATATCTACCTGTAAAATAAAAAACTTTGGCTTGACTAACAGAGGGCATATGGTGTATCCTTTCTGAGAAGTTGAGCGGGAGACCCGTAAGACTGCAAAAATTCTCTTTGCACTGCATTACATTCGAACAGGATGCGAGATCAACAGTACAAACTGAGCAGGCGATGCTTTTCGGAATCGAAAATATTTATCGAAGGCATGGGGCCGGGCCGCAGGAAGCGGCAGCGGATATGGATTTAAACGTAATTGCAAAGAACCTGCATTCACGGAATATGAGGTGAAGCAGAATGTGACTTTGCTTTCAGACATATCTGCGGGACAGTGTATGTTTCGCAGGTATGTCTTTTTTACTGCAAAAATATGGATGGAACAGAAGGTAGAAGCTGGGATATCCCTATACAGAAAAGAAAGAACACCGGCGGAAAATCGCACTGCAGCGAGTAGTGAAGGAACCGCCGGTTTTTTCACGGAAAATGTTGTGCCATAAGAAGAACCTGATCATATATTTAAAAGGAGATTCTGTTTATGGAACACACAGAAAACAAAACAATTATACATGATACAGAAAAAACAGCTTCATGGGAACAGCAGACAGCAATGAAGGTATCCGGGATCAGTATTCTGGTAAACCTTTTATTATCTGTATTTAAACTGATCGCAGGTATTGTGGCACATTCAGGAGCAATGATCTCGGATGCCATTCATTCTGCATCAGATGTGGGAAGCACCTTCATCGTAATCATCGGTGTCCGTCTTTCTACAAAGAAATCAGACAAAGAGCACCAGTACGGACATGAAAGAATGGAGTGTGTTTCTTCCATTGTCCTTGCAGGAATGCTGCTTGTCACTGGTCTCGGGATCGGAATTACCGGTGCCCGTGATATCGTAAAAAGCACATCCGGCGGAACCATTGCCATTCCGGGAACACTTGCACTGATTGCAGCAGTGGTATCCATTGTGGTAAAAGAGTGGATGTTCTGGTATACAAGAGGTGCTGCAAAGAAGATCAATTCAGGAGCCCTGATGGCAGATGCATGGCACCATCGTTCAGATGCACTTTCCTCTATCGGAGCTTTTGTCGGTATTTTAGGAGCAAGACTGGGATACCCGATCCTGGATCCGATCGCCAGTATCGTGATCTGCGTTATGATCGCCAAGGCATCGATCGACATTTTCAGGGATGCCATTGACAAGATGGTAGATCATTCCTGTGATGCAAAAACTGAGGAATCCATGAAGAGAGAGATCCTCAAGGTACCGGGCGTCAGAAGAGTAGACCTTCTTAAAACCCGTCTTTTCGGATCCAAGATGTATGTGGATATCGAGATCGCAGCAGATGGAAGTATTTCCCTTTTTGATGCACATGATATTGCGGAAAATGTACATCATACGATCGAGAATAAATTCAAAGATGTAAAGCACTGTATGGTGCATGTAAATCCGATCAACGGATAAAAAACAAGCTGCCGGAGCGACTGTGATCGTCATCCGGCGGCTTGTTTTTGTATAGAGAAACACCCGGTAGGGGAGCTACCGGGTGTTTCGAGGGGAGTATAAATAATTAAATAAGGGGTTATGTAAAAAAAATTTTTGAAGGGTAAATTCTTTTTACAAGAATGATTATAATATAAACTGGAAAAAAAAGCAATATGATTTTGGCGAATAATCTCCAAACTTTTTGGGATACTATTTCCTGTAATAAAAAGCGGCAGAAAGCTTCGGAAAGCCGTAAAATCAACTTCATCAGGAGGTAATTCAAATGGCGAAAAATTACGAAACAGACAGAAATGAGTCTAATTATGCAGGAAAAAATCACGGGGAAAGTGCTTCCAGAAACTGCGGAAAAAACAGCTCTAAGAACAGTTCTGGAAATTCTTCCAGGAACAGTTCCAAAAGCAGCTACGGAAACAAAATTTCCGATGAATATGATTCTGAGAAGGACAGAGGCTCTGACAGATATTAAAGGATAAGAAAAGCGGGAAAAGTCAGAGATGGCTTTTCCCGCTTAAATACATATAAGGGAACATTCACCCGGAAGCTTCCATATAATATACCAAAAAGAGGAGATTTTTTCCATGTTTCAGATCGAAACTATCTCTGCAAAAATGCTGGATTATTATGTGGAGCGCAGCGACGCTGTTATCATAGATCTCCGGGATCCTGCCGCCTACAGAAGGGGACATGTCCGGAACGCGGTAAATATTCCATACAGAGAGCTGGAGGAATATCTTGAGAAAAAACAGGATCAGAAATATCGTTTTCCCAAAGATAAGCTGCTGATATTTTACTGCGACCGCGGCGGCGCCAGCATGCAGGCTGCCCGGAGCCTGGCAAGACAGGGCTGTCGTACCAGGTCCGTGATTGGTGGATTTGCAGCCTACAGAGGGAGAAATCTTGTGCGCGGATAAAAAAAACGGACAATATCAAATCAGATTGCGAATGCATATCTGTAACAAATCTTGTATTTTAAAGGAAATCATGATAATGTAAAGAACAGAGATAAAAACCAACACAAATTACAAGGAGAAAAGATTATGAAATATATGTTTGCGTCCGATGTACATGGTTCGGCATATTACTGCCGGAAAATGCTGGAAGCATATGACAAGGAGAAGGCGGAGAGACTGGTGCTTCTGGGAGATCTGCTTTATCACGGACCAAGAAATGACCTTCCGAAGGAATACGCACCAAAGGAAGTCATCCGCCTTTTAAATGAGAGAAAAAACCAGATCTATGCAGTACGCGGAAACTGTGAGGCAGAGGTGGATCAGATGGTCCTGGACTTCCCGGTTATGGCAGATTACTGTATCCTTGCCATCGAAGGAAAAACGATGTACGCCACACACGGTCATATCTATAATAAGGATAATCTTCCGCCGATGATGGACGGAGACATTCTGATCCACGGCCATACACATGTGCTGAAGGCAGAAAATATGGGGAATTATATCCTTCTGAACCCAGGTTCCGTATCCATTCCAAAGGAAGGTAACCCGCCGACCTATGCAATTCTTGAGAACGGAATTTTTACCATTAAAGATTTTGAAGGAAATACAGTACGGGAGATCACTTTATGAATCTGTGGGAATTAACGGCGCCCTGTCATTTTGGAACAGAGGCGGTGCTGAAGCGTGAAATACTGGATCTTGGCTATGAAGTGACCAGGGTGGAAGACGGAAGAGTAACCTTTGAGGCTGATGCCCAGGGTGTGGCAGACGCCAATCTATTCCTTCGTACCACAGAACGTGTGCTTCTGAAAGTAGGCGAAGTAAAGGCCGAGACTTTTGATGAGCTTTTTGAAAAGACCAAGGCTCTCCCATGGGAGAATTACATACCGAAAAACGGTAAATTCTGGGTAGCCAAGGCAAACTCCATCAAAAGTAAGCTTTTCAGTCCATCTGATATCCAGTCCATTATGAAAAAAGCCATTGTAGAGCGTCTCAAAGGCATCTACGGGATTTCCTGGTTTCCGGAAGACGGTCCGGAATTTCCTATCCGTGTGGCCTTTATGAAAGACGTAGCTCTGATCGGAATCGACACTTCAGGAGTATCCCTCCATAAGAGAGGGTATCGCCAGATGACTGTCAAGGCACCTATCACCGAGACGCTTGCCAGTGCTCTTTTGATGCTCACTCCCTGGAAAAAGGACCGTATTCTTGTCGATCCGTTCTGCGGAAGCGGCACCTTTCCTATTGAGGCGGCAATGATGGCAGCGGATATGGCGCCGGGACTGAACCGTCATTTTCTGGCCGAGAGCTGGGAGCATCTGATCCCGAAGGAATGCTGGGAGGATGCAAGAGAAGAAGCCAGAGAACGTGTAAATCTTGATATTGAAACCGATATCCAGGGCTTTGATATCGATGCAGCTGCCATCAAGGCAGCACGCGCCAACGCAAAAATGGCAGGAGTGGACAGACTGATCCATTTCCAGCAGCGCCCGGTCAGTGAACTCCGCCATTCCAAACCCTTTGGTTTTATCGTGACAAATCCGCCATATGGTGAGCGGATCGAAGAAAAATCCAATCTCCCTGCATTGTACCGTGAGATCGGTGAAAGCTATAAGGGGCTGGATCGCTGGTCCATGTATCTGATCACTGCCTATGACAAGGCAGAGAATGACATCGGCCGAAAGGCAGATAAAAACCGTAAGATCTATAATGGAATGATGAAAACCTATTATTACCAGTTTCTTGGACCACGTCCGCCGAAGAAAGGAAGTATTAAAGAATGAAAAAGATCATTTTTGCTACCGGAAATGAGGATAAAATGAAGGAGATCCGAAGGATACTTGCGGATCCTTCTCTGGAGATCCTTTCCCTGAAGGATGCCGGGATCCATGCGGATATTGATGAAAATGGAAAAAGCTTTGAAGAAAATGCCATGATCAAGGCAGAAGCAATCAGTAAAATGACCGGCGAGATCGTTCTGGCAGATGATTCCGGTCTGGAGATCGACTATCTGAACAAAGAGCCGGGAATCTATTCCGCACGCTATATGGGTGAGGATACTTCTTATCATATTAAAAACGCAAACCTGATCCAGCGTCTGGAAGGTGTACCTGATGAGAAACGTACTGCACGTTTTGTATGTGCTATTGCGGCAGCTTTCCCGGATGGCAGAAGAAAGACAGTCCGTGCTGCCATGGAAGGCCGCATCGGCTACGAGGAAAAAGGGGAGAATGGCTTTGGCTATGACCCTATCTTTTATCTTCCGGAATATGGCTGTACTTCCGCAGAGCTTTCCATGGAAGAAAAGAACAGGATCAGCCATCGTGGAAAAGCTCTTTGCCTTATAAAGGAAGAGCTTGTATGAAGGTGCTGATCGTAAGCGATACTCACGGAAGAGATGAAAACCTGGAGATCGCGATAAATCGGGAGGCTCCTTTTGACATGCTGGTACATTGCGGAGACGTGGAAGGCAGAGAATTTTATATCGAAGCCCTTGCAGAATGTCCCTGCAGTATTGTGTCCGGAAATAATGATTTTTTCTCGGATCTTCCGAGAGAAGATGTGATCGAGGTCGAGGGAAATAAGATCCTGGTAACTCACGGTCATTACTACGGTGTATCCATGGCCTTTGATCAGCTGGCAGAAGCTGCCCGCTCAAGGGGATGCAATGCGGCTTTTTTCGGACATATCCACGTACCGGTTGTTGAAAAGGAAGCAGGTGTGCTTCTGGTAAATCCCGGAAGTCTGGCTTATCCCAGACAACGGGGACGCCGTCCAAGCTATGCAGTAATGGAGACAGATGGAAAGGGCGAAATGCACGTAGAGATCCGTTACCTCTGATTCCGGCAGAAAAAACAAATAAACTGTCATAATTGATAAAATTTGTGCCAATATTCAGCATATATTAGTCAAAAACGATTGCGAAAGTCAGCTATGTGCTATATAATGAACAAGTAGTTGTTTTCCAGTAATATAGAGCATTCTTTAGGGTACTGACCATGAATGGGTCTCGTTCCTGAGAATGCAGCAGAGCGGAATGAGAAGGTCCGCTTTACATAAATGAAGGGGGAAAATACGCATGACTGCGGTTATTATAGGGAGTATCGGCTTTTTATGCTGCTTCCTGTATGATCATAACAGTATCCGATTGAAAAAAAGCTTTCTTCATCCGTTTTTTAGCATAGGATGTTTCCTGATCGCAGTGTCAACAGGTCTGGTGATCCGGAACTGCTGGCCGCGGCGGGGAAGTTCTTTTTTTATTTCTGCTGTTTTTCTGGCAGCAGCGCTCCTGTTTCTGGGACTGTTGATCTATACATTGTTTTTTGCGCTGCCCTTTGATGAGACATATGTCAAAGAAAATCATGAAAGGCTGGCTTATACAGAGGGTGTTTATGCACTCTGCCGACATCCTGGCGTTCTGTGGTTCGCCGGATTTTATTTTTGCCTGGCCGGATTTCTGGGATCCGGGAAGGCGCTGGGGGATTTTGTGGTCCTTATCGTGTGGAACATATTGTACATTTTTTACCAGGACAGGATCGTGTTTCCGGAAACATTCAGTAATTACGGAGCGTATCAGCAGACAACTCCCTTTCTGATCCCAGACCGAAACAGTACAGCTGCCTGCATAAAAACATGGCGAAAAGGGGGGAAAAGGCGGTGAGTCTTGGCGAAAAGCTTCGAAAACAGCAGTATGATGCTATCTGGAAAGAATATTGCGGATTTCTTGATCTGACAATGCAGGATTACATGAAGATCCAGAATCGCCTGATGGAAGAGCAGATCCAGCTCTGGTCAGACTGTGAACTGGGCAAAAGCATTCTGAAGGGCAGGAGACCATCCGGGATCGATGAGTTCCGTCGGCTGGTACCTCTTACCACTTATGAGGATTATGCGGATATGCTCCTCCAGAAGAGAAGTGAAACTCTTCCGGGGAATCCGATCATCTGGATACAGACGACCTGGGAAGGCGGACGCCATCCGATAAAGGTAGCACCATACACAAGAAGTATGCTGGATACCTACAGGAACAATGTAGTTGCCTGCCTCATATTAGCTACAAGCCGTGAAAAGGGCAAATTTGATGTGGAGGAAACGGACAAGATCCTTTACGGACTGGCACCGCTGCCTTTTGCTACCGGCCTTTTTCCACTGGCGCTGAAAGAGGACATCGACATCCGTTTTCTTCCGGAAGTGGAAGATGCGGTAAATATGAGCTTTGGTGAGCGGAACAAAGAGGGCTTCAAGATGGCCATGAAACAGGACGTGGAATTTTTCTTCGGACTTGGAAGTGTGGCCTATGCAGTAAGCCAGAGCCTCACCGGAAGCGTATCATCAGGAAAAAGCAAAACCTCCTTTTCGGAACTTCTGCAGTATAAACCAAAGATGCTGAAAAGGATCCTGAATGCCAAAAAGATCTGTAAGAAGGAGAAACGGGAGCTTCTTCCGAAAGACCTTTTTCACCTGAAGGGATTTATGGTGGCAGGAACCGACAACCAGTGCTATAAGGATGATCTGGAGGAAATGTGGGGAGTTCGGCCCATGGAGCTTTTTGCAGGAACGGAACCTTCCATTATAGGAACCGAGACCTGGACCAGGAACGGAATGTACTTTTTCCCGGATACCTGCTTTTATGAATTTATCACCGAAAAGGATATGCTCCATAATTATGAGGATCCCACGTTCACTCCTCCGACCTATCTTATGGATGAGGTTGTTCCCGGGGAGAAATATGAGCTTGTGATCACTGTGTTGAAGGGCGGAGCCTTTGCCAGGTACCGTGTGGGAGATATGTATCGGTGCGTGGGTCTTACCAACCAGGAGGATCGGACACAGATCCCAAGATTTGAGTACATAGACCGTGTTCCGTGGATCATTGATATCGCAGGCTTTACCAGGATTTCGGAAAATGGTATCAAAAGTGTGATCCAGCTGTCCGGGCAGCCGGTTACGGATTGGATCGCAGTGAAAGAATATAATGAGAAAAAACGCCCATATCTGCATCTTTATATAGAAGTAAAAAAAGAAGCGCTGATGTATCAGGCTATGAGTACGGATATTCTGAAAGAGCTTCTGACTACGTATTTCAAATATATTGATCAGGATTACCGGGATCTGAAGAAGATCCTGGGAATGGATCCCCTTGTGGTGACCATCCTGCGCTGTGGTACCTTTCATCTGTATGAGTCCAGAAAAGGACGGAAACCACGGCATATGAGCACTCCTTATTATGAGGTGGCGGAACTTTTGAGACTGCAGGATGAGATCGGATTCGGGAATATGAGGAAGTAACTATGGAAAGCTATATATCATTTTCAATCATTTCAGTTTTTTTCTATACATTTATGATACTGACTCTTCTGGCTGGTAAGCGCAGCCGGATCATCAACAGTTTCATGTGTGTGCTGGGAGGAATGCTCTGCTGGACGTTGGGCTCTTTTCTGATGCGTATGGAGGCAGGACCCTCTTACATCCTGTGGTATTATGTGTCTCTGGCCGGAATCCTGTTTCTGCCATATTTTTACTATGTGTTCATCAGTGAATTCATGGGAGTGCGTATGGGCAGAAAAAGCAAGATCCCATTGCTTTTGATGCTGCTGCTTTTTGCAATCAACATCCCGGGCGGGATCATCCTGCGCTGGCCGGATCTGATCCGTAAAAACGGTGGTGCGCATTTTGTTTATAAGATCACACCCTGGTTCCTTCTGTTCTTTGTGGTGGCAGGAATCACCATTATCCAGATCTTTATCACCATGTACCGCGGATGCCGGAGACATCCCGGATACCGCAAACAGATCGAACCGATCCTTGTGGGGATACTGATCATTTTTGTGGGAAACCTTGCGCTGGCAGTGCCGGTATTTTCCGGATTCCCCATCGATATTGTCAGCGGTCTGATCAATGCTGTCCTGATGCTTTATGCACTGACCAGAAGACGGCTGTTCCAGATGCGCCGTCTTGCGTCAGATGGGGTTTGCTTTGGTGTGGGCGTGGTCCTGACGGTAGTACTGTTTATCAATCTTTCACCGTACCTGATGAGTTATATCCGAATGCTGCTCCCTGCAGCCAGTGAGTATCATGTGCTGATCTTTTCTTTCGTTTTTCTTATATCTGCATGGCTGGTCACAGTGCTGTGGAAATGTCTGATGAACAATGTTTTTATCAAAAAAGAGATCCAGCAGTCTCAGGAGCTGAAAGATTTTAGCCAGTCAGTATCCAGGACACTCCGGGTAGGAGAGATCCTGCGCAATACGGTAAATGTGTTGAAGGAAACTACCAATGCAGGACGGATCTATATTTGTCTGAGAGACAAAAAATCAGGGGAATATCAGGCTGTTTACAGCAACCGTCCGTTGAACGATCTGACCTTTTCACTGAAAGCGGATAATCCGGTGGTCACCTGGCTTACCAGAAATGAGGACTGTGTGGTGATCCGGGATTTTCGTTCTTCCACAGCCTACAAATCCATGTGGGAGTCGGAAAAACATATGTTTTCAGAGCTGGGTATCGAATACTGTGCAGGTCTTCGACAAAATGATGATCTGGCCGGGATCATTGCGATTTCCGGTGACGGACACAGGAATCTGAACCATAATGACCTTGCTATGCTGTCTTCGGTCAGCTCAGTAGCTTCCATTGCCATCAAAAATGCCAGACTTTATGAGGCGGCATGGACTGAGGCAAGGACCGATGAACTGACGGGCCTTCTGAACCGGAAATATTTTTATGAGATCCTGGATGAGGAATACGAAAAAAATAAAGAGGGTTCGCTTGCACTGATCCTGTTCAATATTGATGATTTCAAGCTGTACAATCAGCTGTACGGAAATCAGCAGGGAGATGTTGCACTTCGAAAGGTGGCAGATATCATCCAGGCAAGTGTGGGAGAACAGGGATATGTGGCACGTCACAGTGCCAAGGAATTTGCGGTCCTGATGCCAAATTACGATATTTTTTCCGCCAGAAATCTGGCAGAATCCATACAGAAGCAGATCCTGCATATGCGCAACGATTCTGCAGACTACAAGCTGAAGATCCTTACGGTAAGCGTGGGGATCAGTGCGGCGCCTTATGCGGCACGCTCAGCAAAGGAGCTCCTGGATAATGCGGACCTGGCAGTATATCATGTAAAGCGCAGCGGTAAAAACGGCATCGAGATTTTTGACACCATGCTGAAGGAAAGCCTGGATGAAGAAAATGCGGGTAAGAAATCCGATCATGAACATATTTATCAGTCCTATGAATCCACGATCTATGCGCTGACTGCAGCCATTGATACCAAAGATCATTATACCTTCGGACATTCCAACAATGTGGCTTATTACGCAACAAGTCTTGCGAAGGCGCTGAACTATACAACGGAAATGGTGGAGATCATCCGTCAGGCGGCGCTTCTTCATGATGTTGGAAAGATCGGGATCCCGGAGCATATCCTGAATAAAGAAGGCAAGCTTACGGATGAAGAGTATGAGATCATGAAAGGTCATGTGGAAGCGTCCATCGGGATCATCCGTCACCTTCCGTCGCTGGATTATGTTATCCCTGCGGTTATCGGTCATCACGAACGTTATGACGGAAACGGCTATCCAAGGAGGATCGCGGGAGAAGATATCCCGGCATCTGCAAGGATCCTCTGCATCGCAGATTCCTTTGATGCCATGACATCCAAACGTTGTTATAAAGAACTGATGCCAGTGGAAAAAGCTCTTCGGATCATAAGAGAAGAGGAAGGAAAACAGTTCGATCCGGATATGGCGGAGGTATTTATCCACATATTTCGGGAAGGAAAGATCCATCTGGCAGAACCGGCGGAGCTGAAACGGGAAGAAAAAGCATAAAGAATATTAAGATTACGGGTCTGACAAGCTATGTCAGACCCGTTTTTGTGAAGAATAGGAAGAAAGTTTTATTTATCATCTCCGGTAAGGCGAAGTACATCCCGGATCTCATCCACATTCATATCCAGGATCACGGCAAGCTCATCAATGGTGAATTTGGTGGCGTCATCATCGTCTGTGAGTTCTTTAACCGCAGCCTCCAGGTTTTCTACCTTGGATACCAGATAGTCGTCACGGAATTTCTGCTGTGTCTGTTCCTCAATGGCATGAAGGATCCCACTGCGGATACGACCACGCATCCAGGCATCGTTTTTCTCCTGTGGGTCTGTCTCTTTGAGAGACGCCAGAAGGGCCAGATTTGCCTCCTGAATGAGATCAGCCAGGTGGATTTCCTCACAGTTCAGTTCAGCGGCCATCTGGGCTGCCTGAGCCATGTAGAACTGTGTCAGTGCACCTTCGGCAGCAGTGTCTCCCTTTGCAAAGGCCTGAAAGAGGGACGCAAGATCATCCGGATCAAGTCCCTCCGGGGAAAAACTTTCCATATAGTCACTGAGATAAGCCTGTTCCTCGGCAGTAAGAGCAGCACGGGTACCCGGAAGCTCTTCCTTGTCGCCGGATTCGGATGAAACAGCATCTGCTCTGGCAGCACCGGTGCCTTCATCGGCGCCTTCGATGGTGATCCCCTTTAATTTGAGATACTGCAGGATCTTTACAAGCTGTGAAGTGCTCAGATCCGATTCATCGAAATGGTCACGGATCTGCTGCTGGGAGAGCTGCTTATTGTTTTCCTCAGCGATGGCACAGATGTCATTAAGCTTCTGCTGAAATAATTTTATATCCATGTAAAAACATCTCCTTATTATTTGCTTTTTTTCTTGACTTTAATTATGGTTTCATGATACCATAAGCCAGTCGCAAATGACAAGAAAACCTTTAAATAGGCGGAAAAAACGTGAAAAAAAGTTTTTTTAAAAAAATTCAAAAAAGGTGTTGACATTTGTAGATTGCTATAATATAATATCACTTGTCGTCAGGCAGGAAACGAAAACGAAACACAAACGAAGACGACAACAACTTAATAAAAACCATAAGTAAATGGTACATCGGGGTGTGGCTCAGCTTGGCTAGAGCGCCTGGTTTGGGACCAGGAGGCCGCAGGTTCGAATCCTGTCACCCCGACTGCTGTAAACTTATTACCGCAAGCATGCGGGTGTAGTTCAATGGTAGAACACCAGCCTTCCAAGCTGGATACGTGGGT
>ENA-OPSD01000250-OPSD01000250.1-human-gut-metagenome-genome-assembly--contig:-NODE-250-length-52951-cov-4.500794_pt1 | contig 52951 bp, 51 predicted proteins | sample MGYA00241453_ERZ501898 | MGnify/ENA primary metagenome ERZ501898 (study PRJEB25962, sample SAMEA2042226) | human gut metagenome | biome: human gut; feature: human-associated habitat; material: faeces... | reverse complement strand
GGCAGAAGAGCACATGGTAGCTGCAGGAGAGAACTATATTGCAGCTACCCTTGTACTCATAGTATAGATATTACACAGTATTGAACTGCATAATATCTACCGTCTTATATCCCCATAGATAAATCCAGGGGCTTTACGACGGTTTCGGTAAATTGCCGTGCGGCAATGATGCCTGAAAGGAAAATCTGATGCACTCCTATTCTGCCCTGCCTGGTGCGTTTTTCTTTACGCTGGTCTTGCTGCTCACCATCGCGTTCGTGACTCTTGTCAGTAAGTGGAAGGTGTATGTCAAGCTCGGCATGCCAGGCTGGTACTCTCTCGTTCCTATCTATTCCGACCGCAAGCTTTATGAGCATGTTCGTGCCAACAAGGAGAACAAGACGCTTGTTATGGCGTATCTCATCATTTCGCTCCTCACCATCGCACAGCTCGCGACGATCATCATCTTCCTTAACAACCTCGTCCAGATATTCGTCTAGATGAAATTCGCAAGCGCTTGCGAATTTAGCTGAATGAGACGCTGGTATGTGCCTAGCTGTTTTTTAGAGCAAAAAGGGCTACCGTCAGTACGGCGATAGCCCTTTTTGCTGTCTTTAGTTAATTATTCTGTTTAGAAAATTTCAAATTGGACATCTGGAAAATTGTCTGGTAAAGGCATAGTCCCAATCCGGATCGATCACACCTGGCGCCCCTGCACTAAAGCGAGCGTTTTCCCTCCAATTTTCTAGGGTCCAAGAACTCAGATCTTCGGATAGGTTCATGCAGCCATAGAACATCCTGTTCAAATCTACTGCCCGCGAAATATTCCATGTTTCGGCACCGATTTTTCTTAGCCTTTCACATCCGAAAAACATCTCATGCAAGTCAACAGCACTGTAGAGGTTGTAGCCGTCCATGCCGAGCTGTTTTAGCGATTTGCAACCATAGAACATTCGATTCGTATCAGCAACCAACGGCATTCCGAAGCGCGGCATCCTGACCTGCTCAAGGTTACCGCAGCTTTCGAAAAGACCCTGAGCTGCAGTCGTGTATGTCGTATCCAGTTTCTCCAGATCGGCTGCACGGAGATTTTCAAACCGGTTGAACCAATGGCAGAGTTTTCTCGGTTTTATCCCGCCATCTGCAACGGAAACACTGGTAACGCGATTAGCTATAGCGTCAGTTGTCCAACAATGATCGTTAAAATTTTCGAAGACCTTCGTTACATGCTTTCCAGCAAATTCTGTTCCCACCACAGGAATGTGCCCATAGCGGTAAAAGGCAAGCGAATCATCCTCTGCGGAGTATATGGCAAATTGCCTGTCAGCCATCTCGATTCCTTTCTCTCGGCCTGCGGCAATATGATTGCCTAACAAACGAGAAGGTCTTAAAACCGTGGAATCTATGGTCGAAATTGTTTCAGATGAACGATATGGACAAGCCATACCACTGTTTTAAATCTATCCTTACATTCAGTCCCACCATAAAAGACCGGGCTTTCCTGTTTGCAACTCCCCAGGTTGAAACGTGGTTGTTTGGCAAGAGGTATGCGATTGGTGAAACGGCACGTGAAGCGGGCTATTTACAAAGGCATCGCAATGCGGAAATTGGTAAAATATCAAATCGATCCTCTTGAATACGCTGCAAGAGTTGCAGCCGAAAAAGGAAAGGAATGATGCAAGACATGAACGAAACAGACAACAAGCAAAAGAAAGGAGGAGGCATGTTCAGTAAGATCAAGGCCGTCGGTCGCCGCGCTGCGACCGTTGCCGCCGGTACCGTGCTCGTTTTGTCGCAATGCCTGGGCAGCTTCGGTGCCGCATTCGCGCCGAGTACGGCCTATGCAGATACTTCAACTAAGACGGCAACCGTCACCCTCGCCGATACCGAGAACGGCAGCCTGTCGTTTGTCGGCAGGGACGACGACACCAAGGCCATTACGGTGAATGTCGGCGAGACGGTCGCAATCAAGGCCTCTCCCGCCGACGGGTATTTCGCCGACAGCCTCTCCGTCTTCAATAACTCCGATAACGATGCCTCCGCTGTCTCGCTCAAGGACGGGATCGGCACCTTCAAGGTGACCGGCAGCGCCACCGTTTCCACCATGTTCTATGAGAACGGTTCGAACGGCTCCTCCATCCTCAAGGCCGTGAAGGTCAAGGAGGGTAAGGCCAACAAGGCTATCGATGAGAAGACCTATATCAAGGAGAACGCCGATTCCAAGTACGTCGGACTCGGCGACAAGCTGGAGAAGAAGGATGTACTCACCGTGACCACCACGGTCGTCGACTCCAACATCCTCCCGAATGCCTCTCTCGATAACCTCTGGGCCGACGACGACGGCGATGGCATGTCGGACCATGCAGACGCGCTGCGAGCAAATGCAGTCAGCCATGCAATTCTCTATGACCTCAACGAGGATTCCGACTACTATGTCGGCTACGCCGGCTCCCGCATCTCCGGTGCCACCCTTGCCGATTGGGGCGCCTCCGAGAACAACGCCGACGCCAAGATGCGCGACGGATTCGTGTTCGACGATGCCACCGGTCTCATCTATGTGCCGAAGAAGTACACCGAGAAGAACAAGAAGGGCGAGCTCAAGGTCGCTTCCTCCCGTATCCAGCTGCTCTATGCAACTGCAGACAAGGGCGCAGAGAACAGCATCAGCGTCAAGATCTCCGAGGACGGCGTGGACGGGGATGTCGCCGAGAACGGAACCGCCAAGGTCGATATCCTCGCCACCGACACGAAGATCGTTCTCGCCAAGGACAAAGCCGCCCGCGAGTCGCTGAAAGACAGCTCGATCGATTCCGTCATCGCGAACGGCATCGAGTACACTCGCGATATGGACATGTGGTCCTACGATGAGGGCACCGGTACGCTCGATCTCAAGCTCGCTCCGGCCGGCGTCCGCACCGTCAAGGTCAAGCTGACGAACGATACCGGCAAGACTGTCGGCAACTTCCTCACCTCTATCGCCACCAAGGCCTTCGCCGGCAACGTGAACAACATCGGCACCTGGAAGTTCAATACGGCACCATATGTCGGCATGACCTTCCACACCAACGGCCACAACAAGTACACCGGCACCCCGACCGGCGGCTATACCATGCCGGCAGTCGAGAATCCGTCCGGCGGCCGCTACGAGACGAAGACCATCTACCAGGCGCTCGGCACCCAGGGCGTGGACGTCTCCGCCCTGCAGTCCGGCAACTACTCCATCGAGCGCACCTGCACGATCAACGCGCAGACCACGTCCTCCGGCGTGGAGATCCCCAACGCCGCAAACCTCAACCTGACTTGCGGCCATGTCGGCGTCAACCCATCCGGCCAGCTCCAGAATGGCTATAACCAGCCGAAGTACACCGATGACGATTACGGCCAGACCGTCCGTGTCGCCGCCGTATACGGCAACGAGGCCGTCGTGGGCGTCACCGTCCCGACCACCTTCACGCAGGCAGGTGCCGGCTTCTTCAAGGTCAACTGGCAGCTCAACAAGGTCAACGTGACCTTCAGCAAGATTTCCGCCGATGCCAAGGTGACGAACGGCAACAGTGAGTACTCCTATGCGGGCGCCGAGTTCGATATCTACCGCACCCGCGACAACGCGCTGGTCGCCCATATCACCATGGACGGCAACGGCCATGCCAACTACCAGCTCGACCCGAACGAGAGCTATTACGCCGTCGAGACCAAGGCCCCGCAGGGTTTCCAGAAGTACGAGGGACGCATCGAGTTCTCGACCGGTAACAGCGCCGGAGAACAGCAGCTCAAAGACGACCCTGGTGTCGTGAAGATCACCGTCGCAAAGAAGGATTCCGCGACAAGCGGTACCGCCCAGACAAGCCTTTCGCTTGAAGGCGCCGAGTACAAGATCACTTCGCTTTCAACTCCTGGCTGGGAAGCGACCGGAAAGACAAATGCCAAGGGCATTCTGTACTTTGATCGCGTTCCGTTTGGTGATATTCAAATCGTAGAAATCAAGGCACCCGCCGGTTATAAGCTTGATACAACTGTGCATACCTATACGGTTAATGCCAATCAAGGCACCGACACCGGCGTTTTTGAGCTTGAGCCGGAAGACGATTTCGCCGAGAACCCGCAGGCGTTCGATGTCGAGATCGCCAAGACCAAAGGCGGCGAGGACGACAGCTGGGAGTCCGACAACGGCCATGGCAAGCCCGCCGTCGGCGTGCAGTTCCAGATCATCTCGAACTCCACCGGCAAGGTCGTCGGCACGCTGACCACCAACGAGAGCGGATTCGCCTCCACCAAGGATTCCGATACCTGTGACGAGACCTCCATCTCCGAGGACAAGACGGATGATGCAACCCGTCCGTGGTTCGGCGAGGGCAAGCGTAATGCCGGCATCGACGGCGCGCTGCCGATCGATCAGAAGGGCTACACGATCCACGAGGTGGATTCCACGGTGCCCGAGGGTTACGACCATGTCGATGACTGGACTATCTCGGCAGATGAAGAGGTCAACCAGAGCACGAAGTACTACTCCGTGATCGACAAGACGTTGACGAGCCGACTCCAGATCGTTAAATGCGACGCGGAGACGGGCAACACGGTTCTGCTCTCCGGCTTCAAGTTCCAGATCCTCGATGCTGACGGCAAGGTCGTATCGTTTGACGACCCGTATGACGTGAACGCCAAGGTTGACACGTTCACCACCGACGCGAACGGTCAAGTTTCCATGCCCGGACAGCTGAAGTCCGGCAAGTACGCCGTCAAGGAAATCGCCACCTCCGCCCCGTATCTGTTCAACAGCGAGACGGTCGGTTTCGAGGTCTCCAAGGACTATAAAGACGCCTCTCCCATCACCGTCGTAAAGGTCTTCGACAGGCAGGTCATGGGGCAGGCGACCATCACCAAGTCCTGCGCCGATGACGGCAAGAATCTCAAAGATGCAGAGTACGATGTCGTCGCGCAGGAGAATGTCGTCTCCCCCGATGGCACCGTGCGTGCGTCCAAGGGACAGGTCGTCGACCATGTGACCACCGGTGACGATGGAACCGCCACCACCAAGAAACTTTATCTCGGTTCCGGTTCCGCAACCTATGCCTTCATCGAGACCAAGGCTCCGAAGGGCCATGTGCTCGATACGACCCCGGTCGAGTTCACCCTTTCCTATAAGGACGACAAGACCGATCTCGTGACCGCTTCCGTAGAGCAGAAGGACAAGCCGACCAAGGTAAAGGTCAACAAGACCATTCTCGGTACCGATGATGTCCTCGCCGGCGCCAAGTTCGACATTTGGAACATCGATGACCAGGAGACCTTCCAGACCGGAACTTCCGTCGCAATCCGCGCCGATGAGGGCAAAGAGGTCTCCGTCAAGCAGAATGTCTCCTCTTCCACCGTCACGGTCAATTCGAATGAATATTCGATTGTCCTGAAGGACAAGGACGGCAAGGAGATCGAGGTCGGAAGCGACACGGCTGTCGAGGCTGGTGACTACACCGTCGTGGCTAAGAAGGGCGACGATGAGGTGAAGCTTTCCGACGCCACGATTTCCGTAGACAAGGGTAAGTCCTATACCGTCGCCATCAAGAATCATATCTTCGGAACTTCCGCAGAACTCAGCGAGACCGGTGACTCGGTGCCGAGCGTGAAACTGACGTGGGATGCCGCCAGCATGGCATACACCACCGACAAGGCCCTTGCCTCCGGCAAATACACCGTCTCCGTCGATGGTGTCGCGGTGGGAAAGATTTCCGTCAAGAGCGGCGAGATCGCCTACGCATCCATCTCCAATGACACGGTCAAGCGCGAGCCCGTCCTCCTCAAAGACGGCAAGAAGTTCACCGAGCGCACCACAGATGTAAAGGGTGAGTTCGACGTGAAGCACCTCACCACCGGTTCCTACCGCATGGTCGAGACCGAGGCTCCAGCCGGCTACATCGAGAACCCGAACGTTTTCGCCTTCACAGTCGATTCCGACGGCATGACCGAGGGCGTGATCGAGTACACGATCGATGTCACGGACGACTACACCAAGCTCCATGTCTCCAAGCGCGATATCACGAATGAGGCCGAAATCGAAGGCGCGAAGCTCACGCTCAAGGATTCCGATGGCAAGGTCATCGATTCGTGGACTTCCACCACGGAGGACCATGTGATCAATGCCCTCGCGCCCGGCAAGTACACGCTCACCGAAGAGCGCACGCCGCACACTTATGATGTAGCGGAGTCCATCGATTTCACCGTGGAGAAGACCGGCGAGATCCAGACCGCCGTCATGTACGACAAGCCGATCTCCATCAAGGGCGAGATCGACAAGCGCCAGGAGATCGCTGACCCCACGCATCCGTATACGGAGGCTAACGGGGACGGCGAGAACAACGCCGATACCAGCACGTCAGATGACGGAAGCTATGATTACACCCTCGATTTCCGCTCCACCTCTAACACCTGGACGGATGAGTTCACCGTCGAGGACGACCTTTACGGAGTCATGACCGGTAAGGCCACCCTCGATTCGATCACGACCCCGCGGGCGTACAAGGACTTCGATGGCAAGATGAACGTCTGGTACAAGACCGATCAGACACCATCCGATTACTCCGACGAATCCGGTGCCAACCAGACCCTTTCCGACGGACACGGCAACCCGTGGCTCACCGACGAGTCCAATTCCGAAACCCTTGGCGAAGACGGCCGCAAGATTGATTACACCGGCTGGAAGCTTTGGAAAGCCGACGTGTCCACCACCGAGGCCGAGGACCTTAAGGTATCCGACCTCGAGCTTGCCGAGGGCGAGCACGTCACTGCAATCCGTTTCGAGTACGGGCGCGTCGAATCCGGCTTCACCACGCGTGAGGACGATTGGGACCGTGACGGCATCAAGGACTCCCATGATGACGTGAACGACGCAACCGAGACCGCCAAGGGCAACGGTTCGTACTCCGATGGGGTCTCCATCCTCGTCGATCTCGACGGCTCCGGCAAGTTCACGGCATTCGGCAATAACGGTCTCGGCGGTAAGATCAAGCAGAAGGATGGCACCTATACCTGTAAGGACGGGGATACCGTCTATTCCCTCACCCTGAACAAGGACGGGTCCGCCTCCGCGAAGATGACCGATAAGGACGGCAAGGAGACCAAGGTCGACCTCGCCGCCGGTCAATTCAAGATCAGCGAGGGCGTTTCCGGTGACTATGCACCGGCTATCGTCCATATGAAGGTCACCGACGATTACCGCGATGGCGACTCCTTGGAGAATTACGCCAAGGTCGACCTCTACCGCAACGGCGGTGGCGAGGACCAGCTCGAGGACCATGACGATGACAAGGTGAAGCAGACCCCGAAGTCCGATTCCGCCATCATCGGCACCACGCTCACCGGCGAAGACGGCAAGCACACCGTCAAGGTCGGCGAGAAGGTCGAGCTCACCGATACCGTCTCCTACACGAATATCGAGGCAGGTGTCGAGCATACCGTCACCGGTACGCTTATGGATAAGACCACCGGCGCTCCCCTCTCCGATGGGGACGGTAACCCACTCAGCTCGAGCGTCACCTTCACTCCGGAGGAGAAGGACGGCACCGTTGAGGTCAAGTTCACCGTCGATACGACATATCTGGACGGCCACGATCTCGTGGCATTCGAGACACTGACCACCAAGGAAACGGAAACCGACAGGGAGACCGGCGAGAAGACAACCGTCGACAAGACCGTTGCCGAGCACAAGGACATCGACGATGCGAACCAGACCGTCACCGTCACCAGCGACAAGTCCTCGATGGCTCAAACCGGCCGCAACATCCTGATCGGCGCCGCAATCGCGGCTGCCGTCGCCGCCGGTGCGGGCGGTACGTATATCTACCGCAAGCGCCATCAAATCGATGACGCCGACGATATGATGGAGTAACCTTTAAGAGGGGCTTCCATCGCCTACTGAAGGGGCTATTCGGGGTAACCCGATGGCCCCTTTTTCACTAAAAAGGAAAGGAACTGAACATGACGAAAAGAAAAAGGATAAGCAGAATCGTTAACGGGATACTGCTCTGCATCTGCATCCTATCCGCGGCCGCAGCCCTCCTGCTGGGAGGAGAGACGGTTAAAGAGGGATGGGAATACGATAACCTCGCCAAGGATGCCGAGACCCAGACAGCAGACGGAATCGACTGGGCTATGCTCCGCAGCCGTAATCAGGATATCGCGGCATGGCTCAGGGTCGAGGGAACAGCTATCGATCTTCCCGTCGTAAACACGCGCAAGGGAGACCCCGCGGACTTCTATCTGAGCCACGATTTCGACCGCAACCCGTCGTTCGCGGGTTGCCCATACCTGGATGCAAGAAGCACAGCAGAAGGTGCGCACGCACTCGTATACGGACACCACATGGGGTTTACCGGTCAGATCTTCTCCCCTATTTTCGCGACCTACAGGCAAGCGGAATTCGACAAGATCGGCGAGATGTATTGGTTCACCCCCGATAAAGGACGGCAGGTTCTCAAACCTGTCATGGCGATGTCTGTCGATAAGAAATACCAGCCAATCCAGACGTTCGATTTCACTTCCGCAGAGGAAGTACGGTCGTGGCTTTCGGATATGAAAAAAGACGCGACCGCCGTCAGCGATGACTGCGACGCCACGATTGCAAACGCAACCCGCGCAATCACACTCGTCACCTGCTCTTCGATGAATACGGGCGGTCGAGCGAGAACGCTTCTTATTTTCGCCCAGTAAGGGCGTAGTACACTTGTACCATAATACAGATATGGTATAATGATATTATACTTTTAGAAAGGAGCAAAAGAATGATCAAAAAAAACGATCGCCCAAAGTTTGTTGCAGAAGCTATATATACGAACACCTTGGAAGGTAAAAGAGTTTCTGATTTCTTTCTTGAAGAAGCAAGCAGGTATTGCAACGATGAAATCGACCTTGCTGAATTTGATCGCCGCCTTTGCAAGCACTACGGCATTTCACCGTCTCAGCTAGAAAGGTAGCCACCTATGTCCTTTGTCGACCCATATATTGATACTGAAACAGGACTTCTCATCAATTCGATAGGTGCAAAAACTCAATCAGAACTCAATCAGAACTCGATCAAATAGAAGCGGACTTCGTTTCTATTGGGCTTTTGAAGTTATATGACGAAAAATTTAGAGTCAGCTATTCTCTTGAAGACCTGCAATATATCCATGCTTCTTTATAAAAGACTTCTTCGAGTAAGAAACCATTTGTCCATGCAAGCAGACAGAACATATGATTTAACTGAAAAGTATATTAGATAACTCCAAAAATAGCGTTAAAAACAGCGCTATTGTGGTATAAGAACTGTAGATATAGGTACGGGTTCAGTTTTAGAAGGCGATACAATGGACAGCGATATTCCACCGATGCTTGGAATCTCACAAGTCAAGCGGGATTTCTCCCGCATCGCAAAAGACGTGGCGACGACTGGAAAGCCGGTCGTCGTCCTGAAGGGAAGCAAGCCGATCGTCCAGATCGTACCGCTCCCGAATTCATCCATCCAGGATGAAGCACCAAAGACAGCATAAGGAGGAAATGCAAATGGATGATATGAACATGAACAACGAGCCGCCCGTTTACGACAACGGCGATATGAAACCGACAGATCCCATCCCCACCGAGGGTGAGAACGATGCCGGGCTCACCGAGGAACTTCCGATGTATGAGGATACGTCGGCCGGTGACCGAGGCGGGCGCAAGAAGATCATCGCGATTGCCGCAGGCGTCGTGCTCATCGCTGGTCTCGGTATCGGCGCATTCGCGTTGAGTTCCCATAAGACAGCGAACACTCAGCCGGCCGAGCAGGAGCAAACCGTCACACCGGTCAAGGACAACTCTGAGGAAAAGACGGACAATCTGTCGACTTCCGATATCGCCAAGCTATGCTCGACGCTCAAGCTGGACGATGCCGATCTGTCGATCGCTTCTGACCAGGTACGGGTCGATGCCAAAAGCGGCCGCGTACTCGTGACCCAGGTTTCCGAGGACGATGCAGCCAAAATGGTCGATTCGACCGCACGCCGATCCGCCGCCCTCGCTGCCGTACTCAACGGAAAGAAAATCAAGGGCGTCAGTGCCGTCGATGTGACGTGGGTTGCCACTGACAAGGACGGCAACATCAAGGTCGCAGTCGCATACGATGTCACAAAGGCACCGACCGGAGGATCAACGGTCGACATCATCAACGGATCCGGCGGACATGTGATCGCTGATGACATCTGGTCCACCGATGGCGTGCATGACCAGGGCTATGACCAGAATGCCGGTACCGTGAAGAAACCGGATGGGACCTCTATCTCGACTGGAACCAAGACCGAGGAGAAGAAAGAATCCGACGACAAGGACCAGAAGTCCGATGACTCCAAGAAGGAGGATAACAAGTCTTCCGACTCGTCGAAGTCTGACAGCAAGGGAAACTCCTCCGACTCCAAGCAGAATTCCGGCAATTCGCAGAGTTCCGGCAGCAACAATTCCTCTTCCAACGGCGGTAGCCAGAAGAAGTGGGTTGCCGAGCAGGGACACTGGGAGACAGATTACAGCCAGGTCTGGGTGCCGAATGTAGTGTATACGCGCCATCCTCGTTTCTGGGTCAACCATGGTGGTACTATGGTAGGGCCCTTCGATTCCGAAGATGCCGCCTATTCGTGGGTTCATAATGATATGGACAACGGCGGCATCGGAGGATCTGTCGTAAACGATTCGTATACCACATCTGAGGACCAGGGACATTATGAACAGCAGGCTACGGGACAGCATTGGGTTGTCGACGTCGCCGGTCACTGGGAGTAATGTACATCGTTCCTCTCCTCTTACATTCGGTAAATATATTATACCATAGTACTATGGCACTAGCGGTGAGAATTTACCGGTAAAAAGAAAGACCTCGGAGTTTAATCCGGGGTCTTTTTTACAGGACGAAATGATACCTGATACAATCAGCAAAGGCGCGGGGTGCGCTGAAGCCCTACCCGAGTTTTCGGGGAGGTGGTCATATGGACATGCTACGTCTTTTAGTCGTTGCGCTCCTGCTTACGACCGTGCAGATCATTCTGGGTCGTTAAATTCGACCTATTAAATGACTGAAGCCGCCCCTGCAAGGACGACTTCAGTAACGAGGTGAAAGCCTCAAAACCTGTTTCTATCCACGTAGGGCGCCGGTTCTGCAAAACCGTTAAGCGCACCCTCGCGTCATCTTTAGTATAGCTGCTACCAATATTTCTACCGGCTAGTTTTGAAAATTCCCAAAAACTTTCCTGCAAAACCAATCATTGTCTTCCGTGATAACCCAGAAACGATATCTGCAGTCTCAATTCCTATGCCAATCCTTTTCTACGGCGTTGAGCCATTCGGCACGCTTGCGAGCAGACATCGTTCAAGGATCCGATTCCACTTTTAAGGAACGGTGCCCCGCAATTCCGACAAATACCGATGTTCAAAGAGTCCCTGTAGACAATCCGATATAGCAATTCTGCGAACAGGGAATTGCGCTTCACGCTCGGCACCGGGCGATCGGAAAATCGTGCAGACGTGTCGGTTTCCCACCCTAGGCTTATCTGACCGTATGAAACAGCAAGGTTCGAAACGGAGCCGATCAACGCATTTATGATATTTTCCGCATCGCTTCGTTGCGAACAGCCAACTTGCGTACAAAGCAGATAGTTCCTTTCTGCTTTGTCGTTCCACCCATCGCATAGGCTGATATATTTTTCGGAAGAAATTGGAGCCGTAAGAATAAAAGCCGCTCCGCTCTCATCAAAAGAGGCAGATCCGAATACCTCGGCATAGATATCTTCGGTTCCAAAATCACCGATCTTTTCCCGATGAGTCAAAATCCCGACTAGCTGCTGATAGGAACGATAATCCGTCAACTTATCCGCTAACAGCCTGCAGCCTCTTTTCCCCGATGAAAAAAAAGGATTAAATGCAAATGGAATACACCAGAGAGTTTTATCAAGACACTCAACATAGCAGCGAGCGAAACCCGTGTCCTCCATCGGTGCATCGGAACCGGCAGCAAGAAAACTGAGCAGCTTGGCAACCAAGAAGATGACAAAACGCGCCATGCTCCAATCGGCAAGAGTCTCCACCGCGACCATAGTAGAATCTGGATCCGCGTTACCGAGTACGTCCGTTAGCCATTGACCATTGCAGGGGATTTGCTTGGCTGCATGACGTGCCGAAGCTATGCTTGATTTTAAGACTGTGTTCGCGCTCAACTCGATCTCATATCTGAGCAATTCAGGGACAGGCGGTCCAAAGTGTATGCCACATGAACCGGACATTATTTCTTCGATACTGTATAACCGCCTGCCAGTTATGGGATCAGCCGATGGAGGCAATAGTGGTGGAAGCGCGGAAATAGCGTCAGCGAGAGCTATCGGCCTTCGTGCCGTCAAGAGTGAGTTGATCTTTTGGGTTTCTATCCCAACGGTCTCGTCTTTCGAGAGAAGGGCTTTAGAAATAGGCCTGATGATAATATGCATCCCGAGATCATTGGTACCGATCGCCACTTTTTCCATTTTGCACTACCTTTCCTTTTTGCCATAGCAATAGGGACAGCCTTTCCCTGCCGCCCTTGAATATATGGCAGCCTCCCACTCATGCCCGCACTTTCCCAGCCACCACGCCTTCTTATTGGACTTTCCGGCAATCTGCATCGGGCGAAGCCTACCGTTCTTCGTGGGATGCCATTCGGCGGCCAGACTTGGATTCACCGTGACGAGGTCGTTAACGCCTTCGACGACATGTCTCTTTGAACAATGGGGACATCCAATTCCCCTGCTCCTATTTCCGATTACCGCCTCCCACTCATGCCCGCATGTTCCTTTCCACCAGACCTTTCGGTTGGATCCGGTAGTCACCTGCGTCGGTCGAAGGCAGTTATTCTTCGTCGGATGCCACTCTGCTGCCAAATCCGGATTGACTGTCGCCAGGTCATTTTGACCGACGATTAGCTTTGCCATTTAGTTGACCTTCCCCTTTAACCAGTCTACAGCTCATCGGTTATCGAGCTTAAAAAAGAGTCGCCCGGAAAAGACGACTCTTTAGACCTATCAGCTTGAGATCGCACTACTTCTCTTCTGCTTTGCGAGGTACACGAGTCATCCATTTAGCCATGACAGGCTGTTTGACCGGTTCGCCATCGAGATTCACACCGCTGACAAAAAGCCAACGTTTGGTATACGGTCCGAGAACAGTCCATGCACGCCCGTCCTCACCATACAGAATGTCGCCGAACATAATCGGCTTCCCGTCCGCATCGACAATCTCCCTACGCGCCATCGCGTGGCAGAGCCTACGGAAATTTTTGAAGCGGCGGGATATCTTTTTATATTCGCCTTCAAGCGTGTTGAACTCGTGGCGCAGAGAGTCCAGATCGTTTTGGAGCTTCCCAGCCTCGTCTGCCTGTTCAACCAAAGAATGTAAAGCTTGCTTTGCGGCCTTTTCCGATGAACCGATAAACACACTATCAATTGCAAACTCAATCGAACGGATGTCTTTATCGGTCACTTTCCTTTTGCCCATAGCCACTCCTATCAGCCAGGTTTTATTTATCGTCGAAAGCAATTGTATCACAATACTACGACACCATAATAAGGCACTTGAAATCAGCGCGAACGCTCTAACATGTATTCAGTCAGCCAACGTCGAAAAGCATTGAGAAACGGTTGGCTGTTCTGCGTGTCGGCCCATCCACAGAAGCCGATGAAGCCGTCAGTGTTGAAGCTTATCGCCTCTCGGCCGTTCCACTGGTCAAGACAGTCGATCTTGATATATGCCTTCTCAAGACCACCTTCCGGCTTCATTTTGCAGCACAGGCTGTCAGACTTCCGACGTGGCGTCATGAAGTGCGGGGTCATCCCGGCACGGTGAGACCTGGCGCACTCGATGGCGATATAGCCCTGGAGGGCATCGAGATCGCAGTGGCGTATATCGTCGTAAGCAAAGCCGAGTGACGTGAAAAGCTCGCGGCAGAACGCGGAAGTTAGAACTTGCATGATGGAGTCTTTCTATTTGAGGTGGTTGGATGATACTATGATAGCATAATAGGTAATGCGATATCGCATAATTGCGTTGTCACACTTACAACGTCAGCCTTTTAATAAGGTTTGTAATGAAAGGAAATCCGCATTGAGTCGAGATAAGATTGCCGTCATCATTCCCTGCTATAACGAGGCTCTTACCATCGGCAAGGTAATCGATGACTTCCGCCGCGAGCTACCCGAGGCGTCTGTCTACGTTTACGACAACAACTCGACCGACGGCACCGCCGCCATCGCCCGCTCGCGAGGCGCTGTCGTCAGACTCGAACCCCGCCAAGGCAAGGGAAACGTCTGCCGCCAGATGTTCCGAGACATCGAAGCCGACTGCTACCTCATGGTCGACGGCGACGATACCTATCCGGCCGAGGCGGCTAAAGCCCTATGCGAGCCGATTCTTGCTAAACAGGCCGATATGGTCGTGGGCGACCGTCTATCCAACGGCGCCTATGCGCAGCAGAACGCCCGCGCGTTTCATGGCTTCGGAAACGATTTGGTTCGCTTCATGATTAAGTGGATCTACGGCTATGCCTATTCCGATGTCATGACGGGGTATCGAGCCATGTCCAAGCCCTTTATCAAGACGTTTCCCGTCCTTTCCGAGGGCTTCCAAATCGAGACCGAGCTCTCGATACACGCCGTCGATCATCGTTGGCGCATCCTGAACATTCCGATTGACTACCGCGACCGCCCCGAAGGCTCTGTCTCTAAATTGAATACGGTGAGTGACGGTCTGAAGGTGATCGCCATGATCGGCACGCTGTTCAAGGACTACCGCCCGTTAAAGTTCTTCTCGCTGATCGCTTTGGCGTTCTGCATCGGAGGTCTATGTGCCGGCATGCCTGTAGTGAGTGAGTACCTTGCCACCGGCCTCGTGCCCAGACTCCCGACAGCCATCTTAGCCGTGGCGTTCATGTTTATTGCCGCCCTTTCTCTGGCTACTGGATTCATTCTGGATGCCGTGGCGAAAGTCGAGCGCAAGCAATGGGAGCTGCGCGTATATCGCCAAGCTGAGAGCGAGTAGGGCGATCAGACCGTGACGGTCTTTCAACTGATGTATGCTAGATTCGTTACTAGAAGAGGAAGCCATATGCACACTGATCAAATCTATATCGCAAGGGACGGGAAGTCAGGTATGCATGTTCTCGTCAGAATCTTGGCAGTCGATGATATAGGAGTAGATTATCCTCCGATTGATCCCGACAATTTCAATAAACTCATGATGGCAAGGGATGTAAAATCGCTTGTCCTGGCTGCACGCGATCTCGGACCCATGTACATTTCAGCAGACATCCTCTCACGTCGCACTTTTATACCTAGCCATCTCCAGCAAGATATTGAGTGCGGGTTTAATCTCATTCCACCCAATCTAGAGAGCCTGCTTTCGGAATGCTATTTCGATCCATACGCAATCCCCGATGAGATAGCTGGTATGGGCTATAGGGCAATCGGCCGTACGGGAAAGAAGGCGACACGAGAGCTTATCGACGAGCTCGACTTCACCAAAGCCGGAGATCTGTCCTATCTGGACTCGCAGTTTCGCGCAATCGTCGAGCCGCTGCATGACTGGATCTTTGCGAGAAACCTGCTTTCGATCTTCATACGCATCGGCGGACTATACAGATCCGGTGCCGATCCCGACACTATTCTGGAAGCCGCACGGTTCCGTCAAGTGAATCCCATGGTTCTGAAAAAACGATTCGATATAGATACGGACACCTGCTATGCAATCCCCATCGCTTTCAATCCGATCTATCGAATGGAAAACTTAGCAGACAAGGATATTCCCTTCGATGCTCTGCAATTCTGCCCGCTATACGGCAGCCTTATCAATAAAAAGAATTCCTTTAGCCGAACTGCGATTGAGAACCATCTTAAAGGTCCCGGCAATGAATTCGTGAAATTCCTTGCGCCGTTAGAGGCATCACGGGTCAAGAACAGATTGGACAATCATGAAAGCCATTCCGAGGAAAATAAATGGCGGTATATGGTCGTCAGCTCAAACACGGACGGCGAGGCGATAAATAACCAGATGCAACTGGCAAACCGCTTGCTTCAGGCATTTGACGGGATACTTTCCCAGCCTCAACTTGCGTATACGGGCATAAAGATGGCAGAAATAGCCCCGGAACGGAAACCGAGCAATATATTGGAGGCCATGTGGCTCCTCGTCAGGAACCATCCCGGCTATTATCTTCTGACTTGCAAGCGCTGTATGCGAACGGTACTCTCCGGCACCCAGGGCGGCGAACGTTCTTTCTGCAGCAACTCCTGTCGTGCGACTTGGAGCAAAGAACATTCGGTAAAGTAAAAAACTGATAGTGAGGCTATAGGTCGTATCGCAGTTCCGACAGAAACCAACGCGGTCTAGATCGCCCCCAAAAGGTGCTCGGATATCGGGCACCTTTTCAATTAGATTTTCTTTCCTCAGGGTACAAGTCAATCAGTTATGCACCTGATGGATAAGGAAGGAAAGTTGTCTATGACATGGGTTAAAGATCACGCTGTCGAGATTATCGCTCTTCTAGTTTCCTTGGCCTCGGCAATAACCTCTGTCGCAACTGGTTTGGGGAATGCTTTCAAGGCTGAACCTCTTGCCTTGCTTACTTTGACTGTATTTCTTCTTGTTATTGGAATAATTGTTGGATGGCTTCTCAGGGGATTAAACTCAGTCATTTCCGACTCTAGTTTGCAGTTTTTGAACGATTGGCACGCTGTTAAATATCTCGAGAATCAACCAGATGTATTCAAAGAAATCATACGCAACGCGTATGATAACGGCGGAGTTTGCTATGAGTTAATTCTTGATTCGAATATGAGAATCCTGACATCGAGAGGGTTCTTTGAGGCTCCAGACTTCCACGATCCTATTTCTGAATGTACATGGGCTCTGAAACCAAAGGTGATTGAGCTAATTGAAAAACATCCTAAATGTCTCATGGCGTCTAAGAAAGATTTCACCTACCAATCTGAGGAGTAACCTTTTCCGAGGTCATAACTCACTGCGCCAACAACTGGCAAATCCAGAACGCTTTCGACAATACGACACCCATCTTCATCGATACGCTCCATGGAAAACGCTTGTCCTTATCAATGCTAATCGGCGTCTCCCCACGCGGAAATGCTCCTTTACGGGCGAGAGGAACATAATGGAAGGCTGTAATTTATTCCCCAAACAACCTCATTTATTCCCCCGCACGATACAATCCGGCGCGAGGACGCCTGGAGAATTGCGGTTGAAGTCATCCGTCATGGCCAAGTGTGGGAGCTGCCAACCCCGAAGGTCCTCGTGTAATTTTGGACAGTCAGAGAACATCTTGTTGACATCGCTGGCATGTGGGATAGCCCAGGTGGCGGCACCTACTTGTTTCAGTTCCCCGCATCTCGAGAACATACAATGAAGGTCTACGGCGTTATGTAGGTCGTATCCTGCCATATCAAGTTTGGTAAGCGACCCGCAGCCCTGGAACATGCTGGCAGTGCGTATGGCAGATGGTAGGCCGGTGACAGGCATCAAGACCTTCTCCAGGTGTTCGCAGCCGCAGAAAAGCCCGCCGGCATGGTGGACATCAGAAGTATCGAGTTTCAAGAGATTGGCGAATCGGAGGCTCCTAAAATCCGTGAACCAGTAGTCGATCTCTTTCGGCTTAATCCCGGTGTCGGCGACGAGGACACTCACGACCTTCTTGCATTCGCTGTCCTCGGTCCAACCATGGACACGACCTCCCTTGCCGATTTGAAAGCAAGTGGATACGCGTTTCCCCTCGAAAACCATGCCCTTTAAGGGCAATAAGATCCGCCTTCGATGATAGAGCGTTAACGATCCGTCATCGGATGAGTAGACGGCAAAATCATATACGGGCATATCGGAACCTCCGTGGAATCGCTATCTCAATCGATGCTGCCCATTGGAAAAGTTAAGGTAACTCTCGTAGGACGATCTCTATCCTTTATATTTATTGCCCTGCATGTTAGTCACCTGAACATTCGCTGGTCGCTGTGATCGGACAGTTCGCCGCCACCTGTTAACTTTTCGAGTGTGTCGTACGTATCATTCTTGTAGCGGTACATGTAGGTTCTCCTTAATCTGATCGGATATTTCCTAAAGCTTTGAGAGTGCAGCGATGAGTTCGGCACGCTGGGCTTCAGTGAGCTTGTCAATGTTACGAACGATAAATCGGACGGCCGTGTCCATCTCCTGCTCAATAGAGGTTCCTATGATATCCAAGGGTTTCACCCCAAGGACATCTGCTAGCGCGGCAACCGTGTGCGCCCTCGGCTCCCGTTCGCCGTTGACATACCTGCTCACCGCCGCCGGTGTGAGACATGCTGCCTCGGCCAGCTCCTTTTGACTCATCCCCCGCTCCTTGAGCAAGGCGGCAAGTTTATTTCCAGTCAACGTTGCCATTCTGTACCCTTTCTCGGCCGTATGTGGCAAAAACTACCGGATATCGGTAATTATAGACAACGCACTAGGCCATGTCCGCGGAGTTACCCCTTTGTTTTTATCGAAACCGTCGTAAACTCCTGGGTTTAAAATTGGCGATAAACTGTGAAACAATTTCGGATCTATCGTCTCAGCTCATATGCCGCCGTGATTATACTTGTAATCGCTTAACCTGATTTGTTAAACAAAATGCGTAAATCTTGTTAAATGAAAACTGTAAATTTGGTTAAACGTGCTGGTAAAACAGGAGGTCTTTGCTTAAAGGCGATTGCATTAAATGTTCCTGAAGTCCATCTCGCAGTTTTCGATAAATTCAGCACTCTGGATAGGGTAAAATAGTGCCGACGGCAGTCCAAGTCGTAGGAAGCTGGGCAGAGCCGTTGCTTAATGAAGTTGGGTCATCGTCTTAGCGACGGTGGCCTTTCTTTTTGGGCTCCGAGCCCTGCTTGAGTGCCTTGGAAAGGCCAACAAGCGCTGTAAGAAGCATCATTCAATCTGTTGTTATAATTAAGTCCCACCCACGATATGCTTGATGAAGACCCTAGGATGAACTCACATGAGAGCCCAAGCGTACGGTGGTTTTATCCGCCTAAAGAGGATAAAATGAAAGCAGAAAACGACGCATCCCGTGTAAGCAACATGGAGCGCGGGCGGCCTAGTTTTCAGTCTTTGTTAAATGCCCGGGCTCCGACCCCCGGGCATTCTTATTTGCGCTTGTGGCGCAAATGCCGTCCACTGTCCGCACCGCGCGTACGCCTACGGACCTTAATCCGAACCTCATACGAGTTTAAAAACGCGATGATGAACGTGCCGACCGTTGCAAGAGCGGCCAGCGCGTTAAGGAATTTCAGCATATGGTGACCTCCGATCAAATCGTCGGCCGCCCGCGCACGGAATGCGCCGTGGCATCAATTCTAACCGAACCTGCGACTGCCCCAGTTAACTGGTACACCTCTGTTATTGTTCATATTCAACGTCTCAAAACGTATAGGGATTGCACCTATCGCAACGATAAGGCAAGGGGAGAAGCGCAGCGCCTTCTCCCCCTTCAATGATTTATTTCTCGGTTACCGCTTTACCAGCCAAGGCTGAATCTCCTTTTCGAGGGCAAGGTAATCCCACCGCAGCTCTACGGCGCAAGCGTGTCAACTGGTGCAACGATGACGCCCTCTGGCATCGTGTGCGCCGGCATACCGAACCCGATGACGATGAGCTTGGCCGCGGGCGGCTTCTTACCGCGCTTAACCAACTTTCGCTCCAGCCGAAGCAGGTTTGCAGATGCCTCGGGAATCTGGGAGCTTCCAAGTTTTACTTCCACGGCAATCCAGGTTCCATCGCGCCTGTGAATCACGGCATCGACTTCGAGATCATCGGCGTCGTGGTAATGGGATACCGATGAGTCGTTTACAGCGGCATAGACCTTAAGGTCGTGCAGGACGAAGGATTCGAAGAGCAGTCCCAGTGTTTTCGGGTCTGATACCAATGACTCCGGATTTGCTCCGAGTAGCGCGACGGCAAGTGAAGGGTCAGCGAGATGCCTTTTCGCGCTCTGTCGCAGTTTCACAGGCGACCTGAGCGCTGGATGCCAAGCTGGAATATCGTCGATGATGTTTATTCTACGCAAGGCATCCATATAGCGCCGCAGTGTGCTCCTCGATACATCACCGCCGAGGTCCTTCTCAAGAGACTTTTCGCCGGCAAGAGTGGATTCGTTGCGGGCAAGTGAAGAAAGAAGAGCCCTGACTTTCTCTGGATCACGCTTCACACCGTCAACCTTTGAAACATCAGATTCGCAAACACCGTCGACATACGCAGAAGAGATACACATGGCATCTTCGGTTGACCTGCCAACGGCTTGCGGCCAACCGCCTCGACACACCAAGTCTGCGATGGCAGAGATGCCTTCAATTGATCCAAGAGCAACCCCGATCGGCTTTTCAGCGAACAGTGTTCCGAGGGAGACCGATCCCGATGAAATGCCGAGCTCGAGGAGAGTCATCGTGTCCATGCGGAGTCGAGACACGCGCCCAACTCCACTGTGCATAGGTTGGCTTGCGGCGTTCGGCGTAGCAGACCCAGTTAGAAGAAACTGTCCGGGCTCACCCATTCTTCGGTCGCACTCGAAACGCACTGCATCCCATATTTTAGGCTCCTCCTGCCACTCATCGATGAGTCGCGGAGCTGAGCCTACTACCGCCTGGGCGGGATCGAGTCGGGCGAGTTGAAGTGCCGCAAAACCGCCGGCTGGATCTGAGAGGGACAGGGAGGACGCTGCAAAACGTTGCGCCGTTGTAGTTTTCCCGCACCACTTCGGTCCCTGGATAAGCACGGCACCGAAGATACTGAGATCGCGTTCAATTAAACGATCGATGCATCTAGCTATATACCTATTCATAGAACTTCCCGTCGTTCATTGAGCCATCTTGTTTTATAGCATTTTACCAACACGTGAAACATTCTGACGACGTCACGTGAAACAATCTGGCGACAAACTGTGAAACAATTTCGGAACTATCGTTTCAACACGTATGCCGCTGTAATCATACTTGTACTTGTTTAATCTGATTTGTTAAACAAAACGTGCAAATCTGGTTAAATGAAACCTGCAAATTCGGTTAAACGTGCTGGTAAAACAGGCAGTCTTTGTTTAAAAGCAATGGCATTAAATGTTCTAAAAGTCGATCTCGCAGTTTCCGATAAATCTATCACTCTGAATAGATTAAAATGATGCCGACGGCAGCCCAAGTTGTGGTGAGCTGGGCAGAGCCGTTGCTTAGTAGAGTTAGCTCATCGTCTTAGCGACGGTGACCTTTCTTTTTAGGCTTCGAGACCCGTCTTTGATTTTCCCGTAGTTAAACCAGGGGTTTTACGACGGTTATGATAAGTCCCACCCACGATATATTTGATGAAGTCTGAAGCTCCCTGAAAGGTGATCACAATGGCCCATATAGCGAAATATCAATCTGGCGCGATCGGTCACATGTGCGCCCTTTACGAGAATGAGGCGATGCAAGCCAACGGTTACAACCTTGGTCCCAAAAGGCTCATTTCCCAAGTGCAGTTCATTAGCGAGCGAATTTCCGCCCTCGCGCTGAAACGCCATGTGCGCAAGGATGCGGTGAGATTGTGCGATTGCATCGTCACACTCCCCCGCTCTTTCGATGATAATCGCGAACGCGAGTTCTTCAAGACGGCATATACATTTTTATCTCAGCGTTATGGTGTCGATAACGTCGTATCAGCCTACATACACAGGAACAGCTCCCGTCCGCACATGCACTTTGCCTGGATACCAGTTACCGAGGACGGTCGCCTTTCGGCGAAGAGTGTCGTGACACGTCTTGAGCTTAAGACGCTGCATCCCGACATGCAGCGGTTCATGGAATCGTCCCTTGGATGTAAAGTCGAGATTCTTCTCGATTCCGAAAAAGCCGGCGAAAGAATCCTGAGCGGGTTGGGGTTGAAGGACTACATAGATGCAAAAGCCGAGCTGGAACGACTTGACAGTGAAATTGCTGTGAAAAAAGCTCAGCTGAATGAAATCTTGCGTCAGGAACATGAGGCGCGTGAGCGTCTTGCGGAGCTTATTCGCTCCGCCGAGCAAGAAGACGCTAAGGGAGATTGAGAACGCGAGAAGGAGAGGTTGCTGATGGAGTACAGGCTTGCAAACGGATCCGCGATCACGGACGAAGATATTGAGCGCGAGTGCGCGGAATACGAATCCGGCTCCTGGGAGGGGAACCTGGTGAATCTCCGCGCCGACCGCTCCAAGCTTTCCGAGGGGGAGCCCAACACCAACCTGTACTTCAAGTTCCCGAGGACGGACGCCGATCTCATCGAGGAGGCGGCCGACATAAAGGCATACAACGAGGCGCTAATGGAAGACGATGCCACCCGCTATTCGATGGATGACGTCATGCATATGGCAATGGAGGCCGAGTGAGATCGAGGTCTTGACACTCCCCGTAGTTGAAACCAGGGGATTCTCAGTTCTGCGAGGTCTGCCGTTGGGGACCGATATAGTCCTCTAGGGTCTTACGTCCTCTCCCTGAGCGTTTAGGCGGTTATATCCGCCCCGGTTCCCGCGTACCCCGCGGTACCTTCCGTGTTGGAGAGGATGCGTTTCCCCTCCGCCAGTATGTTTCTCGCCGCATTGACGTCGCGGTCGTGGTGCGCACCGCACGCGGGGCAGTCCCATGACCGTACCGACAGCGGCAGGGCGTCGAGCCTGTGCCCGCAGCCCGAGCAGGTCTTGCTCGACGGGTAGAAGCGGCCGACCCTTACGAGGGTGCGCCCGCGCTCGGCGCACTTGTACTCAAGCAGCCGTGCGAACTCACCGAACGAGGCATCCGACACGGCTTTCGCCAGATGACAGTTTCGCATCATGCCCTTGGCGTTCAGGTCTTCCATGCACAGGACTTGGTTCTCGTCCGCGAGCATGGTCGTGACCTTGTGAAGGGCATCGGTTCTGGCATCGGCGATCTTCGCGTGAATCCTGGCAACCCTCTTCCGCTGCTTCAGGTACCGCCTCGACTGTTTCTCGCCCTTGCGAGCACCCTTCCTGCGGGAGAGCCTGCGCTGTTCCCGCGCAAGCTTGCGCTCGTATTTCTTGAGGTGGCGCGGCTTTCCGATCTTGCGACCGTCCGAGAGCGTCGCAAGTGTCTCGACGCCGAGGTCGATTCCGACCTCCCGGTCAGTCGCGGGCGTGTCCTTGGTCGGCACGTCGGTGCAGAGGAAGGTGGCGAAGTAGCGGCCGGCTGCGTCCAGGGAGACCGTGACCGACATGAAACGCCCCTGGAGCGGTCGGGATACCTTAGCCCGGACAGTCCCGAGCTTCGGCAGCGCGATATGGTTGCGGTCGACGACCTTGCCGCCGTTGGTGCGGTAGGACTGCCGGCTGTGCCGGCGCGACTTGAACTTGGGGAAGCCCGGCTTACCGCCCTCGCGCACGCGTCGGAAGAAGTTCTTGTAGGCGCGGTCGAGGTCGCGGATGGACTGCTGGAGCGCCATGGAGTCCGCTTGCGCGAGCCAGGAGGTCTCAGAGTCGCGCTTCCACGCCGGGAGCATTCGGGAGAGTTCCGCCCACGAGACCGTCTTGCCCGTCTTCGCATAAGCGGACTTCTTGACGTCGAGAGCGCGGTTGTACACGAAACGGCAGCAACCGAGCGTCCGCGCGATCTGCTCGCGCTGGCACGCGTTCGGGTAGATTCGGTATTTGAATCCGCGCTCCATCGGCTAGGCCTCCTTCTGGTCCTCGATGTACTTCCTTACCTGCGCAAGGGACACCCTTCCCACAGTCGAAACGAAGTAGCTGTTCGTCCAGAGCGTGGGGATGCGGCTTTTCAGCCACGGGAACTCCAAAATATTAGCTGACTGGAAAATCGGCAAAAATCATATCCTGAATCGCATCCTCGACATCGAAATCTTGCGTATCGGCATTCCAACGATAGCACTTCAGGACCTTCACGTAGTTCCTGAACCAGTTCTGCTTCGAGAGACAGAGGGCGATATGAGTGATCGCCCCCAGACCGTCTTCAGGATTCTCCTCGATATAGAAGTTTTCCTCTCTGCGAAGGCCATTTGTCTCGACGATCAGCTTTGTGAGGTAATTGTTCACATCATCGATCCTGATTAGCCCGTCGTCGATGATTCTCTGCTCATCCAGGATGAGTTCCAGCTTGTGCATCGGAATCGCATCTTTCCGGATGCCGGTGGGGGAGGAATAGGTGCCCGAATGAAATGAACCCCAATTTCTCACGGCTTCCTCAATCCCATCCTCAACATCGAAACTGTTTGTTCCCTCATTCCACCAGTAGCAGTTGAGTGTCTTCACGTATTTCCGGAACCAATCGTTCCGGAGAAGAATCAGCTCGACAGCAGCAATCATTCCAAAACCGTCGTCAACCGGATCATCCTCGATGTAGAAGTTTCCTTCCTTACGAAGCCCCTTCTCGGTCACGGCGATGTAGTCGATATATCCGTAAAGCTCATCAAGGTTATACTCACCATCAGCAAGCACTTTTTTCTCATCCAGCTCAAGTTCCAACTTGTTCATTTGCGTTCCTCCCTATGTTTTGTAGCTAGTACTATTATACCATGTATTCATGTCAGTTACAACGAACGCAAAAAGAGGGAAGCCAGACTCCCAATCTGACTTCCCTCTACTTACCTGTTAGTGTTTTCACCATCATGTGTTAATGATTCATCTTTCGGGCGCATTGAGAAATTAAGCGAGATATCAGTAATGCGCGCGCACTTTGCTTTGTCGCCTGAAATGTCGGTTTGTTCCCGCATCACCCTCATCGCTTCATCGACGCAAGTCTTTTTTGCATCGAGTCTCGCCTTTGGTTGCATTTTCGCACGCTTCCCCTTCTCGGCAGCCTTATCGAATTTTTCAGTCAGAGCCTCGAAGTCAACATCCTCCCAATGCCGTTTCTTCCCTGTTCCCTGCATAAATACGTCGAAATAGCCGACGCGGCTATGCCCGGCATATGCGAGAGGGCAGACCTGTTCTTCTTTCATACCAGCCTTGACTGCTTCAGCTGGCAATCGGTAAGAAATCATCTCGGTTTTCTTGCGTCGTGCGATGAACCGCGTGCACATCTCGGGATGAACGGCCTCATAGGCCAGAACGCTCGATGGGTTACATCCAAATTTCTGCTCGAATTCTTTTTCGCGAGCATTCATGAATTGAAGTCGTGCTTCCTGTGCAGCCTGCTCGGCCGCCATCTGCCTATCGCGTTCGATAACCTGCTCTTGGCTCATCGGTTCGAAGCTCCGGCAGACGGCATCTTCATTGAGACCGAAAAACTCGACCTCGCGGGCAGTACGGCTGGAATGATGCCAAGATTTGTACTCGAGAAATTCCTTAACGAGCTCTGCTTTCGTATTGTTTTCGATATCCGGATCGTAAGCCAGGTCGAAATCGAAACAGTAGCCCTTGACCGCTTGGATGATTGCAGTCTTTGTCCACCTGCTGATCGGCATCTCACCTTGTTCATAAGCCTCGGCTGCACGCACGCTCATTGAGGAGCCTAAGTAGCCTTTTTGTCCATATACCACCTGCGTCATAACCCTAGACCTCCGTTCGCTGATCAGCTGTCGCCGACGGTGCCTTCATCGCGTGTGCAGGGCTTCACGCCGATCTCATCAGACAGTCGATTCGATGCCTCACGCGACGACATTGTTTTCTGGGATAGGTTCTTAGTTTTTGCAGGCTGCGGCGGTTCGGGCTCAATCATACCGAGCGTTTTCTTGCATACTTCCGATGCCGTCATGAGATAGGAGTCGAATGATTCACCGGACAACGCATAGAACGTCTTGGCGACGGCATCGCGTCCGGATGCATCGCAATTCGAATAGACGCGCAGCAAATCAATCGCAGCATCGGTTGAGAGGGCGTCAATCGAATTGAATGTCTCGGCGAGCACCGTATCGGCACCTTCCGCCTCCTCTGCATCCATATCCTTGATTTTATCCATGAACCCCGACACCTGCTCGACCATCCCGTCGCGCCACTCGTCATCTTTTACGATACCCGCTTCGATGCGGTCCGCCTTTGCAATGATTTCATTGAAACGGGCGAGCGTTTCCGCATCGAGTTCCGAGACATAGCTCCAGCGGCCGTCTTCGCAAAGTGTGAAGATAAGGTCATTGATTCGACGGTCATCTGGACCCGTAACGTAGATTGTCGCGATGTGGGGGGAACCGTTCACGACATGGATCTGTCCGGGAACCTCATCGAGGTGCTTTATACCCCAGGCCATACATTCCTCGATGTCTGCGACCGACACATCATATAACGTGAAATGTGGGACATCGCCCAACCCATTGACTTTGGAGTCGATATAGATACCGTGGACGGGATCGTAGATGCCGCCGTTCTTGGAGAAGGACTTGGAAAGCTCGATGAAATGCAGCATGGGGTTTTCCATGAGCGATTCGGTCTTGCACGCTGGTGCAAAAGACAGCAATGCGTCGGCGACATTTTCCAGGCAATATGGTCCGTTCAGCCGGGCGCGGTCAAGTATCTCGTTTAACATACGAAGCTGTCCCATATTCGCGCCCTGAAGAAAGGCCGCGGCAAGGGCTTCATGATTGAAAGACTTCTCCTCATAATGCCCGTCGGAGACGTTCAGCGCGGTCCAATCGTCGGTAAGCTTGTTTTTTTGGATCAATAGGCCGGCGCCGGTGTTTGGAAATAATGGCTGGTCCTCATTGACTTTTTTGATACGGGTGCGACCTTCAAGGTATTCGCGGTACATATATTTGATGTAATCGGACATTGCGATTCGCTCCTTTTATCTATTCGCCTACGGTGTCTTCTTCACGGATCTGGTTGACTGTCGTTCGTTCAGTTTGCATCCGCTGCGCCGCATCGCGGTTCACTTCATGTTTGTGTCCCAGGCTGCGGTCGGGTGCCGGTTGCGCCTTATTCTCCGCATATGGGATGACTTTGGCGGCGAGCTGGCTGCATTCATCGCAGCTGAGGTTCGGCAAGGCGTCAAGATCCACTCCGGCATCCCGCAGCTCCTTGATCGATTGCGCCGCATTTTCAATCGAATTATTCATCTGGACGGCGACATGGCAGCCGCAGGGAAGATATCTATCGGGTTCGAAGCTGTCTGAGAGATAGGGGACCAGCTCGACCTGAACAGTCTCGGTAGCATGTTCTACAGCCGCGATAACGTCTTGAGGATTGAACTTAAGCGAGATACCGGAGAGATATGAGCCGTAGCTCTTGGCAGCGAGCAGGTCGTCTGGCGTCCTGTAATTACTCTCTCCGCATCCGAAATGATCTTTAAGGGACGCCAGCAGCTCTTTATGGTAGTCGAGCGGCAGAGCCCGATCGTTCTCATATTCCGGAATGGGACGGTTTTCGACATTGCACTTTTCCACGAGGGTGCAGTAGACGCTCTGCGGCCACTTTTCGATTGCTCCATAGAATTCACCGGCGGCCTCGATGTCGCCCGTGCGGGTGAAGAGAAAATCCTTAAGTGATTCCGGGTAGTCCGTCTTGTCCCCGAAGACGGCATCGTAGAATTCATTCTGGTAGAAGAAGAGACCGCGCGGCAGGACGTGGATAAAATCCTTCACGGACTCATCTACTTCAAATTTGACGTTAGAGATCGGGAATTTCGGACTGAAATCGCTCGGTTTATACTCGCGGGCTGTGCGGGGCAGCTCGAAATGCTGCTTTGCGCCGTCCGCGAGGTCGATATAGTCGTCGACATATTTGAGTTTGCCGATGAACTCACCGCTCTTCGGGTCGAAATAGATCTGGGCGTTCTGTCCGGTGCCGACGTGAAGACGGTTTCCCCTTTTGTCATCGGCGCTGCCGTTCTGCAGATACCAGCTGAAACTGGCGACGGGTTTATCGAAATCAAACTTAGCCATTGCCCATTCCCCTTTGCTTACGCTCCGATGGCATTTTCATCGCGCATGTTCACAAGGTCTGCGCGGTCGCCCTGCATGTGGGCAGACGCGTCGCGAGCCGTTTCCTTCTTGTGCGAGAGACTGCGGCCGGCGCGATCTTCCTGTTCCGTCTTTTCGGGCATATCGAGCTTCTGCACGATCTCCTTGCCGGCTGCCCGACTTCCTGCTCGTAGCGGTCGATGATGAAGTCGGTCGCCTGCGATGCCTGGGAAGCGGCGGCAAAGAAATCGTCACAGAGTTCTTCCTTGGTCGCCTCATATTCGTCCGTGCCGGCCACGCTGTCGAGACGCCCCTTCCAGAACTCGAGGTAGGCGACATGCTCGCCATAACCGGCGGCCTCGGGGTCGGTCTCGGCCTTGACGGCAAGATCGACGGAGCTGAAGATGCTGCTTAGCTCAGCGACGATCTCCTCGTGTGCATATTCCTTGCTGCGCATGTCACCCGTCATCTGACGGTCAAGTGCGGGCGCTGTAGAATGGCCCATCTCATGGAGCAGTGAGGCGAGAAACGAGGAATTGCTGTTGAACGCCTCGCGGGACGGAACCGAAATCTTGTCATTGACGAAGTTGTAGTAGGCGCCGTCGGTGCTCCCCTCGAACACCTCGCACCTACTCGACGCGATCACGTCATCGGCAAGGAGCCCGACTTCGATATCGTCATTCGGCACGAGGTCGGGAACGGGAAGCGGCGGGACGCCCTCGATAAGTGAGAGATTGAATACCTTGAAGTAGCGATCGCATTCGGGGTGCGGATGGACGCCACTCGGCAGCTGCTCGAATTCATATTTTCCGTTATCGCCTTTACGGTACCGTCCCCAGACGCCGTTCTCTTTGACGGCGCGGACCCTGGTGAACTTCTGCGTGCCACCTTTGTCGGTAAGTGGCGTTCCGTCTTTCTTGACGCGCGGAATGTAGGCGTACATGCCCCAATGCTCGATACCTACACCGAGTTCGTCATTGATGCCCCCTCGTCCGTTCTGCAGGTTCTCTGGAACTTTCCAGCCCATTTCCTTGATCTGCTTCTCGGTAGCCCAACGCGGGTCGGCATAGCCTCGCATCATGCCGTAGACATATGTGTAGAGGAAGTTGCGTCCGCTGTATTGGGTACCGGAGACCGGGTTATGCGGTGGGAGAGGGGAGGCCTCTACCCACGGTTTCTTCCACTCGTTACCGCCTTTCTCCATGTCCTCCAGAACGCGCATGGTGATTTCCTCGCGCTGCTTGTTGATGCGGGAGAATTTAGTCATTGTCATTTGTCGTCTCCTTTTAGTCGTTTTGATCCTGAAAATCTATCCATCGAGCGAGCCTTGGCGAGCGGATCATAGGTGCCGTCAGGCACCGCATGGAATGCGGGTCGCGGTACACATCGCCCATACGAGTCGCCATCCGTCCTGCAAGTCGAATCGATCTCTCTTGCATCACTCGTCAAGTAACAATTCACCCTTCTTTTTGGCCTCTTCGGCGAGTTTATCGGCACCCGCTCGCGCGATCTCGCCCTTCACGGTCAACTTTCCATCGTCTCGCCCTGGCGAATCGCTTTTTTCGACTCGCCCCTTCAATTCGAATGCCCTCGATACCGCACCGCGGAAATCGAAAGTCATATTGCGACCCCTGGCCTCTGCGATGCAGGCATATGTCCAGAACTTATCGCCGATCATGCCGTCTTCGTCGGCAAGCCTGTCAAACCGCTCTGCGAAATCGCTTCTGACGGCGACGACTGGCACGGTCTGCTTCGACATGATGTCGCAAATCATGAGTTCCCCGGTCTTATCCGCCAGCAGGAGGAAAGGCTTGATGTCGTCGATCCATTCCCGTCCGATTCCCGAGAGGTCGCTTGCCCATTTCTCACCTGAGATAATTCGGTATCCTTCGGGAATTTCGATTTCATCGAGCAGGACGCCCGGACCATCGCTGAATCGCGTGAAAATCTCCTGGTAGGCATAATCGAGGACATCGGCATCGCCGTATGCATCGGTCCAGGGTCCGTTTTTGACTCCATGCTGGTCTTTGACCTTTATCGCGGCACTCCTGATAGCGCTCTTGACGCTCATATCGGTATCTTTGTCCATGTTCTCAAGAAGGAATCTGTCTTCCATCTCTTCTGAAACCGAACGTATCAGAGCTGAGCGAATTCCGTCGGGAAGGGCAGTGCTCCATGGACTATCGATTGCGGAACGCAGTTGCTCCAGAATGTATCGGTCTTTGATTTCCGCGATGTTGCCTTTGGTGAGTTCGAATAGGACGAATGCCTTGGCTCCATTTCCCCTGTCGACGATGATTTCCCTCAAACACTTGCCTCCTTCCCTGTTTTGTAAGATTCTACCACTCATTCTCATCCGACCATTACGTTTCTCTCCATGTTTTTGCTGAACTGTATTTTGGCAAACGCTTGCGGATTTCGTCAAAGCCGCGACATCTGTCCATCTTTACGACCGGACCCTGTTAGTTCCATGTGAGCGGTCCCCGTCGCTCGCGGGTTTCCTAGCCCACCGAGGTCCGGAAACGCAAGGGCTGCCCTACGGCGCATCGTTTCACTTGTCCCTTGTCGTTTCAGTCCCATCGTGGTCTTGAACGGATACCGGCGACGGGAAATCGCCAGCACATTGAAAACTGAACAGGGTTCGGAAGCGCCGACGGAAGAGCGAATGTTGAGTGCCGAACCTGCAAGGGCACCAAAGAAAACAGTAGGTTGAAAAACAAGGAGGAAAACGAAATGGAAGAAAGAAGAGAAATGAATGAACAGAGAATGATGACCAGGGAGGAGCTGGAGATGAGATTGCCGGCGCTGAATCATATCGCGGAACAGAGGGATGCCAAATTCAGACTTCGCTACGCTGAGAAGACGGTGAACAATGGTATCGAGCGTGGGTACACCTTGGATGCCGGAACAAGGGTGTCTGTAAACGTTTACCAGAACGAGAGCTGGGCGCAGATGCCAGACGAGGAGCTTTTCGATACCCTGAACGATCTCGATGGAAAATACTGTGTGACGGAAGACCAGGAGACGATCGGGGAGAGACTGAATGCCCTTTTCAAGAGCGGCGAGCTGTTCGAGAAAATCTATCCAGTTGTCGTATCCGAAAACAATACGGAAAACTTTACGGAGGCCGGTATCACATTCGATCGATATCTCGACATGCTGATTACATATCGCGTCGAACTGATGCAGATGAATGATGGAATCGGGACGATTCGACTTCAGGACAGCCATCTTGAGACTTTCGGAATTTCCCGTCAGAAGATCCGAGAGGCTGCATTTGCCAACCTTGAAGGGATTGTCGATTTCATGACGCTGCGTGATGACGCATCCGGCTTCAAGATGGTTGCGGCGACCAGGAAAGACAAACAGTTCGGCGGGGCGGCGTCGATGTTGCTCCCGTCGGTTCGCAGGAGACTTGCCGAGATGTTCGGGACCGATAGCCTTGTCTTCCTTCCATCGAGCATTTCAGAGGTCATTGTTGTAGCGCAGACAGCCGGTGAACCGGAAACGCTTCTCGCAATGGTTCATGAAATCAATGAGATGGAAGTCGCGCTGGAGGAACGGCTCACGGACAGTATCTATCCGATGTGCCTTGCAGACGGCGAGTACCGCCTTTCAGTTATCCGCCCTCGATAAAGGGGCGGAGCCCCTTCGGGGCATTCGGGTGGCATCTGATTCGCGCTGCTCGAATGTCTCGAATCAAGTCGAGCGCTCGAGATTGAATCGTCGTGCCGGTAATGGTATTATTGTATTAGTATATCGAAAGGGGAAATCATGAAAATGGCTGAATACACATTGATGAACAAGAACCACCCCGTTGTTTCCTTCAGATATGACCGAGATATTCACGCAGTGGTGAAGATTGTTGATGTTCATGATCTCAGATATGCACCCGTGGCTCTCGCTGATTCAAAAGGTATCGTGACCAGGCGTGCGCTCAACGACTGGTGGCGCCGGCGTGCGATTCCAGCGTCCCGGCATCAGATTCAGCAACTTCTCGATTCTTTGAATCTCAATAGCACGTTGGAGCTGGCGGAGGAGAATTTTGGACTTTCGCTGTCTGATCGTTACTGGATCAACAACAGTAAGAATCCTTTGAAATGGGAGGATGTCAATTTCTTCGACAATGACTTTACAGACGATCTTGGAATGTTGACTCTTGGACAGGAATCGTCCGGCAATCCGAATCTGATGTCGCCGAATTCGACGCTTGGCGGCGATCTCAATAAAAAATGGAAGATCGTCAATGGCAGGCGAATCCTCGTGAAAGGCGGGACTGGGTCGACACGACAGGAGGTTCTGAACGAAGTTGTGGCGACGGCGCTGTATAACCGCCTGCTAAGCAGAAACGATTACGTTCCCTACTTCCTATTTGAGGAGAATGACCGAATCTATTCCGCATGTGAGAACATGCTCGGACAGGATGAGGAGCTAGTCACCGCATATGACGTACTTTCAACACGAAAGAAACCTGATTCTATAAGTGACTATGACTTTCTGGTGGACACCTACAAGAGCCTTGGTCTCAAAAATGTAGAGGAAGGTCTGGCAAAAATGTTCACCTGTGATTATATCCTTGCCAATCAAGACCGGCACTGGCGTAACTTCGGGGTAATCCGAAATGTTGAAACACTTGAATTTACAAGGCTTGCGCCGATTTTCGATAATGGGACAAGCCTTTGGTGTCACGCCTACAACATTCTCGCTGAAGATAGCTATATCGCGAAACCGTTTGGACCGAAAGATATGGCTCCGGACAAGCAGCTCAGCCTTTTCAGAAATTACAGCTGGTTCGATAGGGACAAGCTTGTCGGTTTCCCTCTTGAGGCAAAGGAGATCTTGTCCCATGGGAACGATGGTATCCAAGCTCGACTTGATGTTATCGAAAGTCGCATCGAACGAAATATCGGCAGTGTTCAACGGCATATTGAAAAGTTGGCAGTCGGGCAAAAGGAGCCATTGCGTGTCAAGCGAGATAAGGTTTTGCAGATACCGCGGATGAATGACTCAGTTTCAAGAACTGAAAGAGAACGGTAATGAAAGGGGCTTTTTGCCCCTTTTTTAGCGTTCGCCGTGCCTCCCTGTTTCAAGCGACTATAGGAAGTATCAGGAAGGATCTCATCGAAATGTACCGAAAGCCATCGTAAATGTAGTCGGCTGTATCAATACGCTTTTTTGATGTTATAGTACTATTACACAAAGCATTACAGGAGGAATTGAATATGGGAAGGATGTGGCGCGGTGGTTATCGCCGCTTCCATCCGATAGGAGATCGGATGGGAAATGAAATGGTTGATGTGTTCGATGTGGGGCAGCCGATATGCGATCTTGATATGGAATACGGCATATATAAGGTCCCCGCTAAAGAAGTCATACCGTACAGGATCTATCCGGTGCTGTCGCCGGCCTGGAAGGCTGACGGCTATGACGAGCTGGGGATCATCTACGATCGCTATCTCGATCTGCTTGTCACCTACGTCGTCGAGGGTGAATCCGAAACGGACGGCTACGCAGCCGCAATCGTGACGTATGACAATCTCGATACATTCGGCTTGCCGAGAGGGAAGCTGTTCGAATATGCATCCCGCAACCTCAAATCGGATATACGGATCGGCTTCACCGGCACAACGGAGCAGCTCGCTATGTTGGAGATCGGTAGGCTGAGCGGGGGAGTGGGAGGCGCCTCGGCGCTGCTCTTGTCATCGGTATGGGAAAGTGCCGTCAAATTACTCGGCACGGAAAAAATCGCATTCTTCGCATTGAGTAACTGCGAGCTCATGGCATTAGTTGCGGAAGAGCGGATAATTCATGCCTTGAAATCCGGTCTCTTCGATGCGGCAAGGGAATCAGTCCCAGTTGAAGAGTATTTTCCGAAGAGCATTTACGGGCTCGTGTCGAATAAATCGGGCTATTGCCTTCATCGGTTTTGAAAGGTGCGATATACCGCGAACACTCGAACATACGGTTGCTTTTCGGCTGCTATAGTGCTATAATACTAGCATATCGCATTAACGGAAGGAGGATACGTATGGAGGAAAATAGCTTTCAGGTCGCTTTGCGCTCGGCCCTGTCTGAGCTGAAGGACGGATCGATGGTCGAGTTGAGCGAGCGTGATCCCGGTTTCCGACAAAGTGAGATGGAAGAGCATTTTGCGGAGCAGGATTGGCTCAAGATCTCTCATGAGATTCCGCAGGAGCTTCGGGATGTGACGGATCGCTTTATCCGCGCTGTCCGCGTCCATGCCTGCAACCAGGTCGATACGGCCTATCTTGCCGGTATGCGTGACATGATGAAGATCGCGGCGGCATTCGGGCTCTATGAGATCGATCCCGACGATGTCTTGCCGACGCGGCAGAGAAAGTAGACAAACTACCTATACTATGCTATAGTAATATTGTTTTTCAAAGATTCCTTCGGGAATCACCTTGTTGGCCGGTATTCCTATCTACCGGCATCAGCCTATTTTTATACAGGAAAAAGAAGAAGATTGCGGTCTCTCTCCGCAGCCTTCTTCTTTTTTATTCGCAAGCGCTTGCGAATTTTAACGGGTGGATTCATCTTTCATTTGCGATGAAAGATGAGGCTTTTTCATTTCTTGAATAGAGCGCATGTATTCTTTTCTTTGTTCAACCTATGGATTAGTGGCAGAGGAGACCTGCTTGTTTCCGCGGTTGCAAATACAAAGATGGTTTTGTATAATAGTATCAGAGGCGAGCTTAGAGTAGTATTCGGGAAACTGGATCCCGGCCAAACGTTCTAGGTCTCGCCCTTTTTCTTTGTCTTAATATTCACGTTTGAAAACTCATAGTAAAAAAGAGGGGCAGATGAAACTCTATCTGCCCCTCTTTCAGTTCCTTCAGTCGATCTCCACTACAACCGTGCGCTCATGACGCCGTCGTAGCCGCTCCAAGGCCAATCGACATAGACTGTCGTGTTACCCTTGATGGTCGCCGAGAGAATCGGGGATCCGCTGGCGGCCGCGTTGGCGTATACACCGGGCGTGCTGGACACGCAGCGCGTCTTCCCGGCATCCTCGCACCAAGCGGACCACGGACCGGCAAACGTCAGCTTCGTCCCATACTTAACGACCTCGTCCTGCGGGTACAGGGTCGCCAGGTCGAGCGCGGTGCCAAGGTCCGCGTCCGTCGACCAGTTATACGAGGTGTCCAGCACGCTGCTGCGGGTGGTCGTATCGTATTTTACCGAGCAAGGGTTGTAACCGTACAGCTTCAACGAGGTATCGAGTGCCCGCGGCTCATAGGGCTGCGTGCACTCCGGGTCCGTGTACCAGCAGACCAGATTGAGGCAGTTGTCCTTCTGACCGGCGGCAGTCGCATCGGGATTCACCTGATAGGTCGTTCCCATCTCGTACTCTTCCTCGAAACAAGGATCGGTTTCACCGTCGACATAATAGAACACTTTGATACCGACAGGAGGCGGAGGAGTCAGCGGTACGGGCAGTGCCTCCAGTCCCTTCGAGCTGTCGCCCTGATATGCATCGACGATCATCTTGTGCCCATCGAACCCCGACGTGTCGTCGAGGTTGAGCGCGAGCATCGCCTGTGCTGTGAGATAGCCACCCGAATGGGAGTTTTCCGGGATAAACGAATTGTCCTCGGCGAACTCTCGTGCCAGCTTGGCACCGCGCGGCTTCGGGATGGCGAATACCTGGATACACTTGATGGCTCCCTTGCTGCCGGATGCATCATCCGAGCCGCACAGCTCCGCATCATCCTGAGAACCGCCGTTGGAGTGGAAACGCTCCGTCCAGCCCTGCCCATAGATGAAGGCGCGATAGGCGATATCATATTCCTTGGCGATATCTCCCTCAAGCCAGATCTTGATACCGGTAATGCGGTTGCTAACGCCACCCTTGCCAAGTTCCTCGCCGTCGCGGCAGACATCGGACCAAGAGAAATCGCCTGAATTTTCGATGCCCATGCAGCCGGCGTAGCAGATTGCTCCAAAGTCAGCGTTGTTCTCGATGAAACCGTTGCCGTACTTGATCCTCAGCTTGAAGGCCTCGACGAAGAAGTTAGTGTCGCGAACGGGGTATCCCGCGCCGGCATAGGCGTCACGCCAGATCTGATCGCCGCAATTTGCAAGATGGCACCAGCTGCTTAACGTAAAGGCTTCAGGATACTTGTTTTCGGCAAACGGGCTTTCCCGCTCATCCTGCATCCAGTACCAGCGGTACAGGTATTTCACCGAACCGGTGCCGCCCTGATCATAGGGCGTGCACGTCTTTGACGGGTCGATGACAGAGATTGTCTTGCCGGGCTCGACACGCTCGGCATCGAGCGAGATCGTGCCCTTGAAGAACACTTCCTCGATACGCCACTTGTGCGCTTCATTCGACCATTCGGAACCGTTATTACCGTCGGAATGTAGCCGGACAATGGTTCCTTCGGCGGTCTTGCCGTCGGCTTGGTCGAAGGCAAAACCGGACGCATCGCTGATAATGTTGTACCTGCCGTTCTTGTCGACACTCTTTGTGACCCAGAATCGACCGGCGATGGTATTGTCATCCCCGTTGAGCTGGAGCGTTTGAGTGGAAGAAGGAGCAGTGCGGTTTCGGGCGGCTTGCTCTAGATAGCTTCTTCCTCCCCACGCATTGAGCACACGACTGAAACCTTTCACATGGGCCGGGAAGATGGTGAATGTGATACCGCCTCGTTCGTCCATCGCGCCGAGGCCCATGACGAAATTGCGCTGCGTATAATTCGTTCCGCTTCCGTCCGCACCGTAAAGATGAACGAGCGTGCCGGAGGACTGTCTTGCGGCATCGACATCCAGACATTGATATCCGCTTTTGACGGAATCCGGAACGATTGCGACGATCTTGCCGAACAGGGACATGTCCTGGTCGAGGGTAATTTTATCGATTTTTGCGTGGATATCACTGCCCATGAAGCTATCAGGGGAACTTGTAAATCCACTAAGAAAAACTCTGTCAGGTGTAGCCCAGTTATTGACGCCTCCGCTTACGACGTTATAAACATAAACTCCAAGGCCGAAAGAGGCGTCTTGAAGACCATTGTTCCGCTTATAGAGGTATGTCGGGGAGTCGTATCCCAAATCGGACCAACCAGTAATGCTCCACCAACTTCGATTTCCGCCACCGAGGTTTTCGTTTGAGAAAGCGAAGTATTTATTATCTTCCCAGTCAGTTTTTTGGGAACTGCCGGCGATTCCAAGATTGCTCACCCAAAAATGGAGATAGTTATCTTTATATTTGGAAAACCAGATTCGCTGACCGGTTGAAGTGTTTACATCGCCGCATTTTGCCTGGACGTGAACCTTAAAAATATCATAGAGCTCATCCGTGAAAATCGATTCGACGTATACCCTGAAGGAGAGGCAAAGCCATTGACTTGCATCCCAACTATATCCGACCTGCCACCACCAGGTCTTAGATGCAACACCGATATAGTTCCCACCATGATGGACAACAGATCCATTTCCTGAACCGAACCAACCTCTTTCGTTCGGAGGATTTCCGCCCGGACAGGTTGCTCCGAACGCTAACTTGGGCATCATGAGCAATGCCAACGCCGCTGCGCCGGCTTCGAGTACACGGCGGCGGGAGAGTGCCCTATCATCACTTTCAGCCGAATTATCCTGTGGGATGAGTTCCGCATTGACGTGGGCGATCTCGTTACTTTTTTCCATTGGATCGTTCAACTCCCTATTCGGCATAACCGGTTTCTTCGTAGTTATCTTGAACGCACAATTTTAATGTGTAGAGGGCAAGGCAGATGGTATCGCAGAGCTGGATTACAACTGGCTCAGTGCTCATATGGGAAGCCGGAAGTAAAAAATAGATAGTTGCGACGATACCAGCCGCAAGTGCAACCTTATAGTTATTTTTGCAAAACGCAATGGCTGCGAGGGCGAGAATGATTACTGGAATTGCCGGTTGCAGGACAGACCAGACAGAATGCGAAAGTGCAATGTATCTGATAGAAGTTACCAAATTGCCTACAGCGTCCGGCACGGGCGCCACGCTCGCCACGACCGCTGCAAACCCGAAAGCTTCCGCTGAGATAGGGATGTCTTTCACCCTGTTTTTAATCTTATCTAGCATGAAATTCCCTAACCTACTTGAACATTTATAGTTATCGAAAATTATAGCGCGGCAGACTGTAAAAAGTTACCGGTATGTCCGGGATTATGGTGGGAAAATCAGAACCACCCTTAAAAAGGGTGGTTTGCTCTTAGGGTATAACCCACGGGCCCCGGGCTCGCGTCTAAAGGCGCGGGCCCGGACTTCGTCCAGGCCTAGTGCATCTTGACCCGTGGCGCGCCGGTCGAACCGGCGGGATCACCCCCTCTTGAAGGGGTCCTCGTACTCCTTCACGCTCAGCTTGTCCAGCGCGATGTCGTGGGACTCCTGCTCCCTGATGTACTTGGCGATCGTCGCCTCGTTCAGGCCGACGGTGGACACGTAGTAGCCCTCCGCCCAGAACTTCCTGTTGCCGAACTTGTACTTGAGGTTGGCGTGCCTGTCGAATATCATCAGCGAGCTCTTCCCCTTCAGGTAGCCCATGACGCTCGCGACGCTGTACTTCGGCGGGATCGCCAGCAGCACGTGCACGTGGTCGGGCATCAGGTGCCCCTCGATTATCTCGATCCCCTTGTACTCGCACAGCTTCCTGAGGATCTCCCCTATGTCGCTCCTGATTTGGTTGTAGATCACTTTGCGCCTATACTTCGGCGTGAACACGACGTGGTGCCTGCACATCCACTTCGCGTGGGAAAGGCTGTAGGCCTTCTGGGCCATGGCGACCACCCCTTCGACTCGAATTCTTGACGGCCTGAACAATCGTCAATATCGGTCGGAGGGGTGGCTTTGTAAAGCCGTTTGTCTCCACCCGCGTAGCGGGTGGTTTAAGGCTGGCCGCTGCGCGGCCAGCAGACTAAAGTCTTGAAGGAGAGCAGCCGGGGTGCAAATCTGCACCCCGGCTGCTTCATGTCATTAAGCTGATGCTCCCGGTTACATGATTTCCATGAGCATGCTTGCGGTTGGAATGATGAGCGGGGGAAGGATGAGGACGAGCACGGCGATCAGGAAGAAGACCAGCGGGACCGCCATCTTCGTCGAGAGCTTGTTGATCTGCGCGGTCAGCGCATCGTAACGCGCTTTGCGTGCAAGCTTTGCCTGCGATTCGAGGACGCCTGAGATCGAGGTGCCCTTTCTGGTCGCCTCGATCAACGCCGCGCAGAAATATCCCATGAGCGGTGAATCGCATCGGCGGCGCATATGGTCCAGGGCATCTACGCGGGACACGCCGAGGTGCGAAATCTCCATATCGGTACGCGCGAACTCGTCTGCCAGCGGACCGAGGGCCTTGTTCTCGGCAAGCTGCCTGAATCCACGCTCCACGAGCACGCCGGCTGAGACGGAAATGGTGAGCAGTTCAAGTGCCGGTGGCAAATAGCGATCGATCTCTTCGCCGCGCGTCTTTCCCGCATGCGACAGCCAGACTCCGCAGACCGCCCATCCGCCGACGGCGCCGATGATTCCGACTAGGAGTGCCATCGCGATTCCATATCCGCCCACGAGGGCGGCACCGGCGAGCATGATGGCGGTGAAGATCGTGATCCCGATGGAGATGGCACGCCAGGTCGATGGGGTTATCTTTAACCCTGCCAGGTCGAGCTTGTCCTGCAGCTCTCGGGATTCCGACAGCTTGAGCGGGATGACCTTTTCGAACGCCTCTCCGGCGCGGTCGATTGCCTCGGCAATCTTCATGCGCTGCGTCGGTTTGGCGTGCATCCCCTTACGGGCGGCGATGGACATCCTGGCGCGCGCCAGCGGCTTGCGGAAGGGCTCGCCGGCGAGAACATAAGTCATACCGCCGGCAGCGCAGGCGAACAGGAGCACGAGGAGATATTGGATATTCATTTCGATTGGCTCCTATTCCACGTCGATGTCTGCCATTTTGTAGATGATGACGGAGCCCGTTGCCGCAAATAGCACCACGACGATCAGCACGGGAATGCCGAGCGGGTCCTGCGTATAGAAATCATATGCCTGGGGGATGCCGACCATGATGATTGCGAACAGGATGAGCAGCATCACGATAAGTGCCTTCATGGATGCGATCACAGATGACGTCTCCGACTCGATATGCCGACGGAGCGACAACCGGGCGTCGATGGTGTCTCCGATGCGCTCGAGCGAGTCGGCCAGCGATCCGCCAACCTCCTTGTGCGAAGCCACGGCGGCCTGCAGGAGGACAAGATCCTTGCTGCCGGTTCGTTTTGCCATGTCATCGAGCGCGGCGACGATATCGCCATCGATCTGCATCGCACCGGCGCAGGCCAGGAGCTCGGATTTCAGAGGGTCGTCTGAATTCTCCCCGACAGAGCGCAGGGCTCTTTCAATCGAGGATCCGGCACGCATGTTTTCCGCGACCATGGGAAGCGACCGCGCCAACTGCTCATCGAATCGTGCTTTACGGCTCTTTCCGCGGGAACGCACCCACAGCTCGACAATCAGGGGTCCGATGAGGGCAAAACCAATTCCGATGAGTCCCAGGGCCATGAATCCGATGAGGGCACCCGCTCCCGCGAGCAAGACGAGGAGGATGATCCATATCGTTCCGTCGACTTCAATACCGGCTTCCGCAAGGCGTGGAAGGGGCGTGGAGACTTTTTTGTCCTTATCGTCCGACTCGCCGGTTCTAAGGGCAGTCGAATTCCTCACGCGACGTACATCGCCGGCAGCCGACAGCCCGCAGAACAGGGAATAGAGGCCAACGGTGATGGAAAGCAATAGGAAGAAAACGCTCAGCATCATGATGATGACGGCAGGTTCCATTACCAGACACCGCCTTCGAACCAACGGGGGTCGTACTCCGCGTCCGCGTCGAGGATCTTTTCCTTTAGACGCGCCGGCTGGTATCCAGTGGCGATATGCCTGCCATTTTCCGGCGAGCCCTCCCAGTGGAACAGTTCGTTGCGGGTCACGTTACCGTCGGAAAAGCCCTCGACGGCTGTGATGGACTCGATACGGCGGTAGCCGCCCCTCCAGCGCTTCACCTGCACGACGACATCGATCGCGGCACCGATCTGGCGGCGGATCGCCTCCATGGTCATGTTGCCCTGGCTCTTCAGGATCATGTTCTCGATACGCGTGAATGCACCGGCGCAGTCGTTCGCATGGATCGTCGTGAGCGATCCGTCGTGACCCGTCTGCATGGCCTGAAGCATCTCGTAAGTCTCATCGTCACGGCACTCGCCGACGACGATACGGTCGGGACGCTCACGGAGTGCGCCGACCAGAAGCTCATGCATCGTAAACTCGCCCTTGCCCTCTGAGTTCGGTGGGCAGGCGACGCGGGGGATCACGATGCGCTGCTTCAGCTGCAGTTCTCGCGTATCCTCGATGGTCACGACGCGCTCGTTATAGCCGATGAAGGCGGAGAGTGCGTTCAGCATCGTGGTCTTACCGGAACCGGTGCCGCCGGAGATGATGAAGTTCGCACGGGCCTTGACGGCCGATTTGAGGAACATGTACATAGGCTCGCTCATGGCACCGCGCTCCAGCAGGTCCTCAGCGGTTAGCTTGTCCTTGCTGAATTTACGGATATTGAGCGACCAGCCGTTGGGGGAGACCTTCGGGTGGGCTGCGTGCACACGGGAGCCGTCGGCAAGGGTGGCGTCCATCTCGGGAAACGAATCGTCGCAGCGGCGGTTCGCCTCCTCGGCGATACGTCCGATAAGCCGACCGACCTCATCATGCGAGACGAGGTCGATACCGGGGCAATCGACGATCTGGCCGTCCACTTCGGCGCGGGCGACCGGCGTGATAAATGTTCCATTCGGCTCGACGCCGACGGGATCGATGAAGATCTCGGCAACCTTGGGATCGTCCTGCAAGGGCTGCAGGGGACCCAGACCGATGAAATCGTCAATGGTGCTTTTGATGATGTAGCCGATCCAGTTTTCGTCGGAGATACCGAAATCGGCGCACACTTCATGGGCGACACCGTCGATCTGGGCCGGAAGCGCCTGACGGTCGATTGCGCCGCCGTCGGCCATGGTCACGCCGAGCAGGTCGCGCATCTCCTGGCGGATGCGCTCCTTGATCCTGAAAATGGTTTCGTCTGCCATGGGCTACTCACCGCTCTCGGTGGTATCGGCAGAAGAGGGCAGGGTAAGGGTAAGGCCACCGGCGGTACGGATCTTACCTGCCTGCTCGGGCGTGACTTCGAGCGTCACGGTGCTATATCCGTCGGAGGAGCCGCTACCGGAGCTGAAGTTGCCGTCGAGGGCTGCGATGCGTACGGAGTCGGCGATGACGGTGAACCCATCGCCGCCGAGGGAGCCGTCGTTGGGCTGGATGACCTTGACCCTGTCGTTTACGCGGAGCATGCCGCCCATGCCGGACTGGGCATCGACGGAGATGGTCACGGCCTCCATGCCGTCCCCGATCGCGGCGGCAAGGGACTCAGGGTTGTCCTTACCGGCAGTCGATGCATTGGTGAGCTGGGAGCCCTTGGCGATGTACTGGGTTGCGACGCGACCGACGGGAGTCTTGGAGGAGTCGTCGATATCCTTCTTGGTGATTGCGCCGTCCGCCACCGTGCTGTTCGGGACGGAGACGAAGGCAAGGTCGCTTGCGGAGATCTCGTCGCCGGCGTGGATGGTCTTCGTGGCTGCGACGACTTCGGTGGTGCCGGAGAACGCTTCTGCGATTCGATTGTTGGCGTCGATCTCCGATACGACGGCGACACCTCCCGCGAGGACGGCGATGACAGCGAGACCGGCGGTGACCTTTTGCAGGCGGGAGACCTTCACGGCGATCTTCTCCATGCCCGTGAGGCTCGGAGCATTGGGGGATGTGGCGCCGCGGCGGCCGGCTGCCTTCTTTTGGACTTTCGCTGCCTTGGCTTCTTCTTTGGCCTTCTGCTTCTCGGCCTTGCGTTCGGCACGGGACGGCTTCGATGGCTTTGCAGGCTTCTCGCGCTTCTTTTTCGGCTCCTGTTCCTCAGCAGGTTCAGAATCGGTAAAGAAGCTGGAGGATTCCATCTCGTTGACGGGAATGTACTTGTCGATCTCCTGCGGGGGATTATACGGAAGGGGCGAGGCCTGATGGTACGCGGTTTCCGGTTCTGGCTGGGATGCGGTGGCATCCTGTGCCGGAAGCGTGGCAGTCGTGTCGGGTGCCGGCTGGCGATACGGATTCACGGCAGGGGAGGGCTGGTCGTAGACCGGATGCGGCTCGGATGCAGCCGGGACATATGCAGGCGGCTCATAGGGGGCGGGGTGCTGCACTGTAGGTGCCTGAGGGTGCTGCGGAACCGTCTCTTGAGTCTTCTCGGCAACCGTATCGGGTGTCGGTGCGGCATATGCCGGCATAGCCGGAACCTGCGGCTGATAGCAAGGTGCGGCAGCCGTGACCGGTGCCGGCTGGGACATGCCCGGCTGGCTGGCGGCTTGAGGTGCGGGAGGCTCGGGCTGCAAAGCCTGTGCAGTCTGCGCGTCCTGCATCGCCTTGTAGGATGCGGCGTGGAGATTCGCGATCAGGGCGGCTGCATCGCCTGCCGAAAGCTCGCCTGAACGGACTTTCGCGAGGATCGCATCGGTATCGTTGGTGTCTGGCATGGTGTTCCTTTCTCGCTTTCCTGTGTAGAGATGCCGTCAGACACGCGGCATAGCAAAAGGATATCAGGCATTGGCACATGATGTCGCCTGATATCCTTTCATTTTAGCTCATCGGGAAGGCTATTTATTGTTCGTTGCCTGGTTAACGGCTGTTTTCATCTCGTCGACCACTTCTTGCGGAAGCTCTTTCGTGGACGTGTACTCCTCGTATTCGGGGGTGTCCGAACCGGCTTTGAAGGAATACTTTCCGTTACCCGAATCCGCCGGTCTCCATGCCTTTCCCGCAGTGTAGGGGACGGCATGTGCCGTGACGTGCGCTCCGATGGGGATATTGAAATCTCCGAGCGAATAGGTCGCAAAGTATCCTTTCAAGGACGATTTCGTTTGGATGCCCCAGGCCCACGCGCGTTTGCTCTGGGGGACGGCCGAGGAGGGGGCTTCATAGAACCAGACCTCGACTTCGCCGTTGAACCCGTTGGCACGCAGGGACTTGACAGCCGCGGCCGCGATTGCGAGTCCGGGGTCATCGGAGTTCTTCGCGACAAGGAGGTTCTGCGACGCCATGGTGGCGTCCCTGGCTGCGGAGCAGTCATTTGTCTGGGCGTTCTGCTGGTCGAGGGCTGCGGAGAGCTCGAATGCGAAGCCGAGTGCGATGAGGAGCACGAGCATGATGATGACGTTCAGGATGCTGATTGCGCCGGATTCGCTGCGGACGCGCGTCATCGCGACACCTCCATCTTCTCGGAAACCGGGACCTCCACTTTGATCGTTTTCGACATCTTGATACCGTCGAAGCTGCCGACCGAAATCAGGGTCGGGACTTTATAGTCGACGGTCGATTCGAGAAGCGCCGTGGTGCTTGATTTCGAGATGGTCGTGATTCCCGTGGAACCGGAATCGGTGACGGTGGCCTCATCGGACCTGTCCGAATAGGAGACCTTGGAGTTCGTCACGGTGATGTTGTTCTTGACGATACCCGGCGTGTTCGATGCGAGTTCATCCTTTACCGCCTGGTTTACGTTTCCGGATGCGATTGCGGCGGAGAAATCGGACTTCATCGCGGCCGACTCGATTGCGGCGCTCATCGCGGTGCCCTCATATGCTATCAGGCAAACTTGGATAAGGCAGAATGCGAGGACGATAAGCATGGGGAGGACGATGGCGGCCTCGAGGACTTCCGAGCCTCTTTCAGAATGGGTCCTTACCACGAGGACGCACCTCCTTCCACCGTTGCATCCTTTAACTCCACGGCGTTGGATTCGATCGTTATGCCGCCTCCGAACCCTCCGGCGGCATAGATTGCATCGCCGAGGACGGTCTGTGGCTGGATGGTCACGGATACGGTCGCGGTGCATTTCCGGGTGGAGACATTCGATTCCCTGTCCGTATAGGACGATCCGTTTGAATCGGGAATCCGGTGCGTGTACGCTTCCCTCTCGGCATCCGAGACATCTGTCTCGATCTTCATGTTTTCAGTGAAAAAAGAGGAGGCGGCATTTACGGCCGCCTCCTTAGCTGATGAGGCATCGCCGCCGGGGTTTACGGCGAGTTCTCGGGCGGCTGCATGGGCGGCGTTGTCGACAGCGGTTGTCGCCGCCGAAATCTGGCCGAATTCCATGGCAGCCATGGCAAAAATCAGGAGGAACGGGACACCGAACGCAAATTCGATGATTGCGGCGCCCGATTCGGACTCCGGTTTCTTGAAGATGCCTTTCACGTCCAGTTCCTCCTTGGTTGCACATTTCTCGATTCTCGAAACAAATACCTTAGTAGTATGGTATTATGCTATCAGAGAGAAAGGAGGTTGACTACTTGCCAACGCCGTTGATCGAGGTATTGGCAGCGGCGCGGGCAGACTCGAACCAGGAGGAGATGGAGTCGCCAGTCTTGGTCATCTGCTTCTGCATCTGGTTGCCGAAGGCGATCAGAGCAGCGCCGATGATGACGGCGACAATGGCAACGATGACGTACTCGACGGTGTCGGCGCCGCCGGCGATCTCACCGGCATAGACGCGATTGCGGATAGAATTCATGGGAATTCTCCTTCCTTTGTGTCCATTCGAACGGTTGCAAAGACTCTATTCTCAGTTGTTCCTCGCAGATCGGCTACCCCTAACTTCTCTGCGGGGGACAACGGGATAGACTGCTATATGATACACCCAAGGGGCACGCCGGTGCAAAGCCAGACGAGCAGGAAAGGCCCCATGGGCACGCGGCTTTTAAGGGTGATCTCTTTCGCACGGTAGCGGGGGATGTAGTTGGCGAGCATGGCGATGCACATCGCGCCCATGCCGTATACCGTGCCGTGGAACCCGCATGCCGTCGCGATTGCCGGGACGAGCCTGCGGTCGCCGGCACCGACTGCATCGGCGCCGCCGGTGATGCGGAAAAGATGGTTGGTGATGGCGAAAATCGCATAGATACCCACACCGCACAGCAGGTTGCCGATCAATCCGCTTACACCGCCGTGCCCGAACGCCGTGAGTACGGCGAGAGGGTACGTGGCGATAGACAGGCCGAAGGGCAGAACGCGTGAGCGCTGGTCGCACATCGCGCCGACTGCCGTGACGAGAATCGAGGTAATCCCGCCGAGAAGAAAGAGCAGCGGGGAGTGGAGGGTGCCGGTCATCCCGACATAGCAGGTCGCGGCGATACCGAGGCCGACGGCAAGGGAAAGCATGGCGGCGGTCATCTTGGAGACCGGTGCGACGTATCGGGCGCGGTACTCCTCGACGGTCTCATAATCATCGAGATTCACGCCGTCTGGCATGCGGCTGCCCGTCTCGATAAGCGCCTCGACTTTCTCACGCATGAGTTCCTTGGTGCGGACGAGCCTCATGGCATCGAGCCACCAAATCGCAAGGTCCCGTTCCTCGCGTTTCTCGGCGCGTTTGCTCGGTTCGCGGTCGGGATTCTCCGCCTTGAACTTCTTGTAGACTTCAAGGTTCTCATCCCACCAGGAAAGGATCGCATCGCGCTTGCGACCGAGGATACGCCCGCTGATACAGGGGAGGGCGAGGGCGCACACGCAGCCCGTCAAGCCGCCTGCGGCGATAGCCGCGAGGGGCGATTTTGTGAGCATGCCGATAGTAATGGTGAGGGTTTCGCTTGCAGCGAGGACAGCGACAGACGTCGCGTCATATGCCTCCCCACAAGAGGGCTTCATAGTTTCATTCATAAACACGCACTTTCCTTTTGGTGTTTCTCTTGGGCTATTATACCGACTTCGTCTCATAATTCAATGCGCAGATGTCACGAAATTATTTCTTATCAAAACCGTCGTAAAACCCTGGTTTCAACTACGTGGATATAAGACGGTAGATATTATACAGTTCAATACTGTATAATATCTATACCATGAAGTACAAGAGTAACCGCAACATAGTTTTCTCCTGCAGCTACCACGTGGTCTTCTGCCCGAAGTACCGTCGGCCCGTCCTCGTGGACGGAGTCGACGAGCGCTTCAAGGAGATCGCATGGGAAGTCGCCGACGAGCTCGGGTTCGAGATTGCCGAGATGGAGGTCATGCCCGACCATGTCCACCTGCTCCTGTCAATCGATCCCCAGCTGAGCATCCACCGGGCGATCAAGCGCATCAAGGGGAGGTCAAGCCACGATGTCACCGGAGAAAAAAACGGGTACGAGATGGTTGAGCAGAATGAGGAACTGAAGCATATCCTCGACAGTTCGAGCCAGATTGAAAGTGCCTTTGACTATGAGAAATACGGACGGACTTACACCGAAGGTGGCGAAGTCACCGTTCTTCAAGACGGCTATATCGATAACTGTGCAGACGGACCTGACGTAGATTATTACGATCGGGACGAACTGGCTTCCCTCATTGGGCGACCGTTATGACGCGAAGTATCCCGCGACCTCGTCCAAAGCGGCGGACCGCAGCCTGTCACATAGGCAGGAAGTCAGCCGCAACGCGGCCGAATTGCTCAATGATGGAAAACAGGTTAAAGAGACTCCAACCCAGGAGCATTAACCGAAAACGGCATATGGAGCCATACCGAGAAAGTCCCTTGCACGGGTTAACGTGCGGGGGACTTTCCCTCTTTTGGAAGATCAATCTTTAAGCGTTCATCGTCGAGCCGGTGATGGGAGACTTTGCACTTCATGGCTTTGGAATTCAGGCCTTGTTGCATCTTGAATCCAACGGCATCGAGGATTTCCTGTTCCGTGCACCGTGAGACATCGGAAACGGCGGCGATCGTCGCGCCGCATCCCGGAAGCTCGAGTTGCTTGGGACCGGTGAGGAGTCGATGTCCGATCGGTCCTTTCCGGTCGATCTCGGTAACTTGGAGTGCGCCGTCCTGCCTGGTACTCCGTGTCAGAACCGAATAGTATTTGCTGGAGTCTCCGCAAAAACAGGCGAGGTCGAGGCGGCCTGACAGGACGGCGTTATAGACTTTCTCGCCGATTTCCCTGTTTTTGAGATAGAGCTCTTTATACCTATCGTTTTTGGGGTTCTTAAGTCGGGCGATCGCGGCTTCGTGCAGGGAGGCCAGCCTGTAAGTTTGGATAACCGGACGAGCACTCATCGGAAATCACGCCCATCAAAGTTTTCTAGCCCTTCGCGATTGCGCGCGGCTTCAAGCTGTTTGCTGCCCTCCCTGCCGATGGCGACCTTTTCCTTCAGGCTTCGATCGCCCTTCTGTGTGAATCCGATCGCCTGCAGGATGTCCCGTTCATTGCATTTCGAGATGTCGGGAACGGCGGCGAGGACGGCACCGTATCCCGGAAGATCGAGCATCTTCTGGTTCGTAAGCCGGCGATGCCCGATCGGTCCCTTGCTGTCGATATCCGTGAGCTGCAGGGAGCCTTCCTGTTTCGGGCTACGCGTAAGGATGGAGTAGTAGCGACCGTCTTCCGTTCCGCGGAAAGCTACGAGGTCAATTTTTCTATCAAGAATTGCGCTGTACAATCTGTCGCCGACTGCGCGGTTCTTTTCATACCATTCTTCAAACCTGGTATCTTCCAAATCGAAATACCCGGCGAGCGCCACCTCATCCAGGCGCAACAGCTCATACGTTTCGATTCCGCTTCGATTCATCATCGCACATCACCCGAAAGGCAGGAAGTGCCCTTTACTTTGTTTGCTTGTCTTAAGTTGTCACCGATCACGGTTAAATCCCCCATTTCTTTATTTTTCTTTGTAAGATTCTACCATCTCTCATCAAAAAAGGGGCACCCATAGCCGGATGCCCCAAAGAGAAGAGTGCCAGAAAAATCAATCAGCGAGCCCTGGCGAGCAGATCATAGGTGCCGTCAGGCACCGCATGAATAGCGCATCGCCATGCGAATCGCTGGCATATCGATTCGGCTTGCAGGTCTAGCCGACAAGCGGCCTATCGACCATAGCGGACAACTTGGCGTACAGATCCAGCTCGACGGAGATTGCCGTCTCACCGTAGGCGATGGCCTGGAACATGCGGTACCGCTTCAGCCCCAGGTCCTCCTCGACAGTCGCGCCGTCGGCCTCGATCTTGTCATAGGCAGCCTTGATCGAGGGCATATCCTGATCCTCGTTATGGCTGATGTCGTTCTGCAGAAGATCTACGAGACCCTGCATGCTCATCGAATCGCCGCCCTGGCGATAGAGCAGGCAGACACACGCATCGAGAAGCATGGCGCGAGCCGTCGCGAAAAGGTCCCCGCTTTTCTTGATGACATCTGCATCCAAGCCATGTGAGATGCACCCCGCCAGCACCAAGGCGTCCTCCTGGCAGGAAATGAACGAAAACGGGTTATAGTTCATAGTCAAACCAACCGTAGTTTCCTCGCCCTTAACGGCTTCGGTCTTTTCTTCCATAATGAAATTCCTTTCTATCGATCTCCGGCTTCTGCTTGGACATCATTTACTGACTGCATTGTGGTCAATTGTATCAAACCGATCGCGGAAACCATCGGCTGTCGCATTAGTCAAAGTTCCACGGGTTACCGGTTACGATTCCGTTGACGCTATCCGAATAACCGAAATTGGTCCTGTCAGAAAGGCCATCGTTTAAAGTTGGGAGTCCCGAACTAGCCTTTGTGTTTCTTCCCCTTGAACTCGGGGAATTGCATATCAAGCGACCAGGTCTCGCGATTCAATGTGAGATACGCGTCATAGGTTCCATCCCCGCTTTTCTTCTTGATTCCCTTGATGAGCGATGTCTTTCCCTTTTCGGCGATTTCCCTGCCGTTCTTGTCGGTGAGCTTCTTCGGCTTATCCTTTGGCCCGACAAAACGGTAGATGAAAAAGTCGCAGGTGCCAACATGGGCGAAGACGGATTTTCCATCTTTCTCACCTGTTTTCTTGAAATGCACTCCGGCGCAGCGGAACTGGTTTTTCGTCGCATAGAGGTCCTTGCCGCATTTCGGGCACTTGCCGATGACGATTGCGTTTCCGTCGCCCAGTTTCATACCGTCCAATGCACCGATGTTATCCTGCATTGCCTTCATATCGTGCACGACCATATCGGTAACGGTATTGATGACATCGGACGGTTTGCGTGAAAACCGTCCCACCTCGTTCATGGATTCAAACAGCTTCTCGGTGACTTCCGGTGAGGCGATCTGGCAATTCGCCAGCAAGGCGTAAGACACCTCGCCGCACTTCGTCATGGTGAGTGCGCCCTTGTTTTCCTTCATGAGGGCGCGTTCCTCATTGGCGGTGATTTCCGCAAGCGTGCTGGTTCTGGTGGCGCCGGTACCGACGTTATATTTCTCGAGCTTCTTCGTAAGCCATTTCATTGTCGGTTTTTGCGGGCGTTTGTTGGCTCCTTCGTGCACATACGGGGAGGCGACCTTACCGAACTCGCAGGCGTTCTCTGTTTCCTCCCCTTCCGCTTTCTCGGTAGAAGAGGAGTCCGAATCGAAGATCGCCTTGAACCCCGGTTTGATTGGGATTTGGGTCTGCCCGACATATTCGGGAAAATCCCTTACATAGCCTTTGACCAGCTCATATTCATAATCTTCGGCGAGCATCGCTAGATAGTTCTTGGCAAGTACGGAATAGATCGCGGAACCGATTTTTCCGTAACCCTTTTCAAGTTCGGCAAGGGATTCGGGAACATTGATTCCCGGTCTGTTCGCGCCGTGCGCCCCGCCTTCCTTGACATGTGTTTTCCTTGCGGCGCGATGGGAGAGCAGAGACGTATCCACACCGACCACTCCTGCAATCTTATCGACAAGCGGAAGCAATTCGCCGAATTGTTCCGGCGTGACCTCCTTATCCTCGGTACGCGGGTAGCTTACGATCTGGTTTTCGTACATCTCCTGATATGTCTTCAGGACATTTGCCGGCTTGAACCCCTGCTTCGCGAGGATAGCGGACAGGCCGGCGAGGTCGAGGAGCTTTCCGGGGGCAGTGTGTTTCTTCGCCCTGGAATCCTCTACGACAGCGCTGTCGTGCAACTGCGAAAGGTCTACCTGATCGGGGCTATCGAACCGGATATCTTCGGCGTCGTCGGTCTTTCTGGCAAAGATGTTGCCGTTTTCGTCTTTGAAACGCGCCTCGTAAAACGGCTTGCGGACATATTCGTTATAGGCTTTCAACTGGTCACCGGTCAGTTTGACCATGACCGATTTCAACCGGCCCTGGCGTACGACCGTTCGGAACCCCTTTTTTCGCGCTACGAGTGTTGCCGCACGGGTGAACTGCATGCTCGCGAGATCCCAGCGCTCGCGGACGACCGCCTTCACATAGTCGCCGTCCTTGTCCATAGATGGAAGGGTCTTGCGTTCCATGAAAGCCTTCTGCACGCTTGCCGGCGCCTCGTCGGCAAAGTACATACGCTTGGTCGGACCTCTCCAACCGCATTTCTCCAAAGCCTCCCAGGCGAGCAGTTCGCCCTCGCCGGACGGGTCGACATCCGTTGCGATCACGACGCAATCGGCCTCTTTTAGCTCATCTTTAAGACCGGAAATGATGTCCTTGCATCCGCTTAGGATCCCCTTCTTCCATGCAAAATCGTTGAGATTCCACGGCAGATTTTCAAGATCCCAACTCTTATAGAACTCGACCTTTTCAGTAGGAACCTGTTTATCGGGAGGCAACAGCCCCATAACGTGTCCGCGCAGATTGGTAATTTTATATTCAGTTCCGGCATAATTACCGGTTTTTCCACCCAATGCTTTTGCAAAATTTCGTGCAGCGCTAGGCTTCTCGGCAAGAATCAATTCCATTATTGCTTTCCTTTCTAAAAGACTCTCACAACGATAACGTTTTAATGCTCAGTTTTGTCAAAGGAATCTATTTGCCGATCTGTTCGTTCGTTAGAAAGAGCTTTTGACGCCTGGCGTAATCTTCACTATATCGTGGAGCACCATAACAAAGACGAAGCGCGGTTTCGCCTTGAAATACGAGGGCTGTATTCTGCATCTGGGGAATAAATGAATTGAGTAGGTCTATATGAAGGAGTTCTTTTTCGATAAACGAAGTCAGTAACGGAGATTTTAGAGAAGCAGCCTCTTGTTAAAGCAGTTTCTTTAACAAGAGTAAGCGATGCAAATAAAGGCATAGGGACCCCAAGAAAATAGGAAGATATACTTTAAAGTATATCTTCCTCCAAATTATCTAGGAAATCCCATGTGTCATCATCTTCGCATGGATAATATTGAATATTACCGTCGCGGCAGCCATGGTCTTTGTCGTATTGTTCTCTTAAAAGATCAAGGGAACGTTTGGTTTTTTGTAAGTCTCGATATGTTTGAAGTTTATCAGCAAGTGGAACCCTTCCCATCGACGACCTATCGATGGTTCTTGGTTTCTCATCTGTTTTGCTGTAATGAACGAAATCGATGCTTCCGTAACCCGTGTTATACCATTTTGACTTTCCTGTGGTCATATAGGTTACGACCGTGGGGATCTGTGAAATGAGACTCCATGCTGAAGCAGAGGACTCAAGGCTTTCATAGAAGGAGTCATTTGGTCGGATTTTCTTACCAATCAAATCTAAAGTACCGAGTCCTCCGTATTGAGAAAAGCGAAAAACGTATACATTATGGTATGCACGATTCAAAATGTTTTCTTTAATAAGCGACTTCAATGTTCCATTCAATTTGCTGCCGGTTTCATTAAAAAGTTCTGACAGCTCCTTTTTAGTATAAACATGAGTAAATCGCCCATCATTGCGGGCAAGTTTTTTCATAGCGTCGATAGTACGCATCTTATCACCTGCTTTCAAAGTATATTATATCATATACTTTGATTAAGTGAAACTCGTCTAACCATAAAAGAGAAGCAGGAAGCCGACTGAAATCAGTTTCCTGCTTCTCTTAATTGTAGATTGATGTCTCAATTAAAAATTTCTGTAATTCAGAATCATCCGCTGTCTCATAGAAGCGCTTGAGCTTTTCACCGAAGTCATGTTTACACTCTGGTGGAATCGCCAAGATTCCGCGCCCGTCAGCGATCAACATCTTGTTTGCTACGAGCTGTGCCGTTCGCTTATTTCCATCACTAAAAAGTTGGGAG
>ENA-OPSD01000241-OPSD01000241.1-human-gut-metagenome-genome-assembly--contig:-NODE-241-length-53473-cov-7.576997_pt1 | contig 53473 bp, 46 predicted proteins | sample MGYA00241453_ERZ501898 | MGnify/ENA primary metagenome ERZ501898 (study PRJEB25962, sample SAMEA2042226) | human gut metagenome | biome: human gut; feature: human-associated habitat; material: faeces... | reverse complement strand
GGGTCTTGCCGGAGCCGTCGTTGCCGCCCACCGAGGCTTCCGGCTTGGTGGAGGAGACGTGCAGAGGTCCGGCGCCGATGTAGTCGATGCAGCCGTCGGGCAGCTCATTGATGAGTCGGACCAGGGACTCGGTCTCAGCCGACAGTCCCACGATCGCTTCGTCGCCCAGCATGGCGCGGGCCTCGCGCGGCTCCATATCGCTCTGGCCGATGTGCACGCCGTCGACCTTGATGCCCTTGCGGCGGGCCTGCCACACCACGTCGGCGCGGTCGTCGATCACGAAGGCCACGGAGTCGGACTTCTCGTTGTCCTCGATGATCTGCGCGATGTCGCGGGCCATCTCGGTCAGCTCAGAGGCGTCGGCGCCCTTGGCTCGCAATTGAATGAAGGTGGCGCCGCCATGCAAGGCCTGATCGATCACCTCGGTCAGCGGCCGGTCCTTGCAGTCCTGGGGGCCGACCACGAAGTACGCGCTCAGGTCGAACGAATCGCGCATGGACGCGAATGGGTATTCATTGCTCATCTGTTGTTCCTTTAATTGTGTTATTGGAAGAATATGATGCCGGCGCCACTCATCGGGAGCACCGGGAGGGGCGGCTATCGCATGTCGATCGCGCGGTCTGCCACCTCCTCGGCGGTAACGTTCCACAGCGCGTCCAGCAGCGCCACCTGGAACGAACCGGGGCCGTTGCTTCGTTTCTCGGCTATCTCGCCGGCCGTGTTGTACAGCGATGTGGCGGCGAGCGCGGCGATCAGCGGCTGCGCGACGGCGAGATACACGGCGGTGACGCCGCCGAGCGAGCATCCGGCGCCGGTGATTTTCGTCATCATGGCGCTGCCACCCGCCAGCCGGTACACGTGTTCGCCGTCGGTCACCATGTCCGTCGCACCGGAGACGGCCACCGCCGCCGTGCCGTTGGCGCCGTGCCTCGCCATGAACCGTGCGAGCCGCTGCGCCGGTGCGATGGCGGATTCCACGTCGTCGACGGATTCCACGCCGGCGGGCTTGGATGCGGTAGCGGTCGCGGATTCCTCGTTCAGCCCCCACATGGCGTCGAGCGCGATGATCTCCGAGGCGTTGCCTCGGATCACGGTCGGCGGATAGCGCTTGAATGACTGCAATATGGCGGTTCTGGTCTCTCCAATGCCGGCGGCGACGGGGTCGAGCACCCAGGGATGGCCGGTGTTGTGGAACGCCCTCGCCACTTGCGGCAGCGCGTCCTTGTAGAACGGCAGCAGGGTGCCGACGTTGATGTAGTCGGCGCCGCTGATCGTGGCGGTGTCGATGATGTCGTCCGGCAGGAAGCTCATGGCCGCCGCGCCGCCGGCGGCGAGCTGCGCGTTGGCGACAAGGTTGATGGTGACGAAATTGGTGAAGGACTGTGCCAGCGGCGTAGTCTCGCGTACCGTGCGCACCGCGTCCGCTATCTGCTCGTGCAGTGATGGCTGTGTCTGCGGCGATATCCGCGTGTTCGGCGATTCCTCGCTCATAATCATTGCTCCCTACGATGGTCTTGACCAACAGGTTCAAAGGGTCAGGCGTGTGGCCTTTCTCAACTCGCGTACTGCTGCGGGTTCCCCTGCATTGTGCCCTTCAACGCTATGGCCCAATATGGACATTGTGTCTTGCGTTTCTTGAAGGTACGTGGTAGTGGCGCCCTTTCGTTGCCGGCATGCGTTGCGTTGCGATTTTTCCGGCCCTGTATGGGGGATACAGGATTGGCGATGGCGACACGCCGTTTTTGTTAATGGCATTTACATGAAATACAGGTAATGAGATATCATTCTCATGATCACCGTGTGGATATCGCATTGGTGCGTATACACTAACAGCAACAGAGCGGCGCGGCAGGCGCTCGTGGATTCAATGAAGAAGGAACGTTTATGGCAGTTCGCAGACTTGGTGGCCGCATCGTGGCTTTCGCCGCCACAGTGGCCTTGTCAATACCGTTAGGGTTGTTAACAAATTCAGCGTGGGCGGTCGAGGACGCCACCCGATCCGACTCCACCACGCAGATGAGCTCCACGCCGGAGGTGGTCTACTCCAGCGCCGTGGATTCCAAGCAGGATCGCACCTCGGATTTCGACGCCAACTGGAAGTTCATGCTGTCCGATTCCGTGCAGGCGCAGGATCCGGCGTTCGACGATTCGGCCTGGCAGCAGGTCGACCTGCCGCATGACTACAGCATCACGCAGAAGTATTCGCAGAGTAATGAGGCCGAAAGCGCGTACCTCCCCGGCGGCACCGGCTGGTACCGCAAGTCCTTCACCATCGACCGGGACCTCGCCGGCAAGCGCATCGCCATCAACTTCGACGGCGTGTACATGAACGCCACCGTCTGGTTCAACGGCGTCAAGCTCGGCACCCATCCGTATGGCTACTCGCCGTTCTCCTTCGACCTGACCGGCAACGCCAAGTTCGGTGGGGAGAACACCATCGTCGTCAAGGTCGAGAACAGGCTGCCGTCCAGCCGCTGGTACTCCGGCTCCGGCATCTACCGCGACGTCACCCTCACCGTCACCGACGGCGTGCACGTCGGCAATAACGGCGTGGCCATCAAGACCCCGAGCCTCGCCACCCAAAACGGCGGCAACGTGACGATGAACCTCACCACCAAGGTCGCCAACGACACCAAGGCCGCGGCGAACATCACCCTCAAGCAGACCGTGTTCCCCAAGGGAGGCAAGACCGACGCCGCCATCGGCACCGTCACCACCGCATCCAAGTCCATCGCGGCCGGTGCCAGCGCGGACGTGACCTCCACGATCATCGCCGCTTCGCCCAAGCTGTGGAGCATCAAGAACCCGAACCTGTACACCGTGCGCACCGAAGTGCTCAACGGCGACACGGTGCTCGACACTTACGACACCGAATACGGCTTCCGCTGGACCGGCTTCGATGCGACCAGCGGTTTCTCGCTCAACGGCGAGAAAGTCAAGCTCAAGGGCGTCTCAATGCATCATGACCAGGGATCGCTCGGTGCGGTCGCCAACCGCCGCGCCATCGAGCGCCAGGTCGAGATTCTCCAGAAGATGGGCGTCAACTCGATCCGCACCACGCACAACCCCGCAGCCAAGGCGCTGATTGACGTCTGCAACGAGAAGGGCGTCCTCGTGGTCGAAGAGGTCTTCGACATGTGGAACCGGTCGAAGAACGGCAACACCGAGGATTACGGCAAGTGGTTCGGCCAGACCATCGCCGGTGACAACGCCGTCCTGGGTGGCGACAAGGACGAGACCTGGGCCAAGTTCGACCTGACCAGCACCATCAACCGCGACAGGAACGCCCCGTCCGTCATCATGTGGTCGCTCGGCAACGAGATGATGGAAGGCATCAGCGGCAGCGTCTCGGACTTCCCGGCTACCTCCGCCAAGCTGGTCGCATGGACGAAGGCCGCGGACAGCACCCGCCCGATGACCTACGGCGACAACAAGATCAAGGCCAACTGGAACGAGTCGAACACGATGGGCGACAACCTGACCGCCAACGGCGGCGTGGTCGGCACCAACTACTCCGACGGCGCGAACTACGACAAGATCCGCACGGACCACCCCTCATGGGCCATCTACGGTTCCGAGACGGCGTCCGCCATCAACAGCCGAGGCATCTACAACCGCACCACCGGCGGCGCCCAGTCAAGCGACAAGCAGCTGACCAGCTATGACAATTCCGCAGTCGGCTGGGGTGCCGTCGCCAGCTCCGCCTGGTACGACGTGGTCCAGCGCGATTTCGTCGCCGGCACATACGTGTGGACCGGCTTCGACTACCTCGGCGAACCCACCCCGTGGAACGGCACCGTCTCCGGCGCCGTGGGCTCCTGGCCGTCGCCGAAGAACTCGTACTTCGGCATCGTCGACACCGCAGGCTTCCCGAAGGACACCTATTACTTCTATCAGAGCCAGTGGAACGACGACGTGCACACGCTGCACATCCTCCCCGCATGGAACGAGAACGTCGTCGCCAAGGGCTCCGGCAACAACGTGCCGGTCGTCGTCTACACCGACGCGGCCAAGGTCAAGCTGTACTTCACACCGAAGGGCAGTACCGAAAAGCGACTGATCGGAGAGAAGTCCTTCACCAAGAAGACCACCGCGGCCGGATACACCTATCAGGTCTACGAGGGCTCCGACAAGGACTCCACCGCCCACAAGAACATGTACCTGACCTGGAACGTGCCGTGGGCCGAGGGCACCATCTCCGCCGAAGCATACGACGAGAACAACAGGCTGATCCCCGAGGGGTCCACCGAGGGCAACGCGTCGGTGACCACCACCGGCAAGGCCGCGAAGCTTAAAGCCGATGCCGACCGCAAGACGATCACCGCGGACGGCAAGGACCTGTCGTACATCGAGGTCGACGTGACCGACGCCAACGGCCATATCGTCCCCGATGCCGCCAACCGTGTCACCTTCGACGTCAAGGGCGCCGGCAAACTGGTCGGCGTCGACAACGGCAGCTCGCCGGATCACGACTCCTATCAGGCCGACAACCGCAAGGCGTTCAGCGGCAAGGTGCTCGCCATCGTCCAGTCCACCAAGGAGGCGGGCGAGATCACCGTCACCGCCAAGGCCGACGGTCTGCAATCATCCACAGTGAAGATCGCCACCACCGCCGTCCCCGGCACCAGCACCGAGAAGACGGTCCGCAGCTTCTACTACTCGCGCAACTACTACGTCAAGACCGGCAACAAGCCGATTCTGCCGAGTGATGTCGAGGTGCGCTACTCCGACGGCACGTCGGACCGTCAGAACGTCACATGGGACGCAGTCAGCGACGACCAGATCGCCAAGGCCGGTTCGTTCAGCGTGGCCGGCACGGTCGCCGGGCAGAAGATCTCCGTGCGCGTGACGATGATCGACGAGATCGGTGCGCTGCTCAACTATTCGGCCAGCACACCGGTCGGCACGCCCGCCGTGCTGCCTGACTCGCGTCCGGCCGTGCTGCCCGACGGCACCGTGACCAGCGCGAACTTCGCCGTCCACTGGACCAAGCCCGCCGACACCGTGTACAACACGGCCGGCACCGTCAAGGTCCCCGGCACCGCCACCGTCTTCGGCAAGGAGTTCAAGGTCACCGCGACGATCCGCGTGCAGCGGTCGCAGGTCACCATCGGCAGCAGCGTCTCCGGCAATGCGCTGCGCCTGACTCAGAACATCCCCGCCGACAAGCAGTCCGACACGCTGGACGCCATCAAGGACGGCTCCACGACCGTCGACGCCAATACCGGCGGCGGCGCGAACCCGTCAGCATGGACCAACTGGGCGTACTCGAAGGCCGGCCACAACACCGCCGAGATCACCTTCGAGTACGCGACCGAGCAGCAGCTCGGCCAGATTGTCATGTACTTCTTCCGCGACAGCAACGCGGTGAGGTTCCCCGACGCCGGCAAGACGAAGATCCAGATCTCCGCGGACGGCAAGAACTGGACGGATCTCGCTGCCACGGAGACCATCGCGGCCCAGGAGTCGTCCGACCGAGTCAAGCCGTACACCTATGACTTCGCTCCGGTGGGAGCCACGTTCGTCAAGGTCACGGTCACCAACGCCGACACCACAACCCCCAGCGGCGTGGTCTGCGCCGGCCTGACCGAGATCGAGCTGAAGACCGCGACCAGCAAGTTCGTCACGAACACGTCCGCCGCGCTCTCGTCGCTGACAGTGAACGGCACGAAGGTCTCCGACTCCGTGCTCGCCGCCGGCTCCTACAACACGCCCGCGATCATCGCGGACGTCAAAGCCGAGGGCGAAGGCAACGCCAGCGTCACCGTGCTGCCCGCGCACGACAACGTGATCCGCGTGATCACCGAGTCCGAGGACCACGTCACGCGCAAGACCTTCACCATCAACCTGGGCACGGAGCAGGAATTCCCCGCAGACTCCGATGAACGCGACTACCCGGCCGCCGACATGACGGTCACCGTGGGCAGCGAACAGACGTCCGGCACCGCGACCGAAGGCCCGAAGAAATTCGCGGTCGACGGCAACACCAGCACGTACTGGCATTCCAACTGGACGCCCACCACCGTGAACGACCTGTGGATCGCCTTCGAGCTCCAGAAACCCACCAAGCTCGACGCGCTGCGCTACCTGCCGCGCCCCGCGGGCAGCAAGAACGGCTCCGTCACCGAATACAAGGTTCAGGTCAGCGATGACGGCACCAACTGGACCGACGCGGGCTCCGGCACATGGACCACCGATTACGGCTGGAAGCTCGCCGAGTTCAATCAGCCGGTGACCACCAAGCACGTGCGGCTCAAGGCCGTCCACACCTATGCGGATTCCGGCAACGACAAGTTCATGTCCGCCTCCGAAATCCGCCTGCGCAAGGCCGTCGACACCACCGACATCAGCGGCGCGACCGTGACCGTGCCCGCCAAGCTGACCGTCGACCGGGTGGACGCCGACCATCCCGCCACCTTCGCCACGAAGGACGTGACGGTGACGTTGGGCGACGCCACGCTGCGCTACGGCGTGGACTACCTGCTCGACTACGCGGGCAACACCGCCGTCGGCAAGGCCACGGTGACCGTGCGCGGCATCGACAAGTACTCCGGCACCGTCGCCAAGACGTTCACCATCGAACTGAAGGACGCCCCGGCGCCGAAACCGACGCTGACCTCGGTGAGCGTCAAGACCAAGCCTTCCAAGCTGACCTATGTGGTCGACGACAAGTTCGACCCGGCAGGACTGGTGCTGCAGCTCAACTATGACGACGACAGCACCGGCACCGTGACCTGGAACACGCAGACGGCCGGCGACTTCACGTTCAAGCCTGCGCTCGACGCGAAGCTCAAGGTCACCGACAAGACCGTCACCGTCACCTACCAGGGCAAGTCCGCGGTCATCGACATCACCGTCTCGCAGCCCGCCCCGACCGTCAGCAAGACGGATCTGGACAAGGCCATCAAGGCGATCGAGGCCAAGAACCCCGATTCGTCCAAGTACACGGCCGACTCGTGGAAGACCTTCGCGGACGCCATGGCGCATGCCAAGGCCGTCATCGCGGATGATTCCGCCACCCAGCAGGACGTCGATAACGCGCTCAAGGCGCTGACCGACGCCTACGCCGGGCTGACCGAGAAGACGCCCGAACCCGCCCCCGTCAGCAAGTCCGAGCTGGACAAGAAGATCAAGGCGATCGAGGCCGAGAAGCTGGACGGGTCGAAGTACACGGCCGACTCGTGGAAGGCGTTCGAGACCGCCCTGGCGCATGCCAAGGCCGTCATCGGCAACGCCAACTCCACGCAGTTCGACATCGACAACGCGCTGTCGATGCTCAACGACGCCCGCGCCGCGCTCAAGGAGAAGCCCGGCCGCATCATCGCCATCATCGATGGCAGCGCACTGAGCAAGACCGGCGCATCCGTCGCCATCATCGCCTCCGTCGCGGCCGCGATGCTGGCGGTCGGTGCCGGCGTCATGGCGTTGCGCCGCAAGCGCTCCTGACCCCCACGAGACTCTCGCGAGTCTCCCCGGGTGCCCCGTCGACGATCATGCCGGCGGGGCACCCGCATATCCGCAGGTTGGATGCTGCCGAACAAGGCGGCAGGCTGTCACCGTCTGCCGTTAGACTCGTGCGAGCATACTAAGTCCCCAAACCGTTCAAACCAGAAGGTGCATTGTGGCTGTTTCTAAACTCGATGAAGTCGTATCCCTCGCCAAGCGGCGCGGATTCGTGTTCCCCGCCGGCGAAATCTATGGCGGCACCCGTTCCGCATGGGATTACGGCCCCCTCGGCGTCGCCCTGAAAGACAATATCAAGCGCGAATGGTGGCGCTCCATGGTCGTCACCCGCGGCGACGTGGTGGGCGTGGACACATCCATCATCCTGCCGCCGGCCGTATGGGTCGCTTCGGGTCACGTCTCAGTGTTCAACGATCCGCTGATCGAATGCCTCAAGTGCCACAAGCGCCAGCGTTCCGACAAGCTGGAGGAGTCCTACGCCGAAAAGCACGGCGACAAGCTGCCCGAGAACGGTCTCAAGGACATCGTCTGCCCCGAGTGCGGCACCCGCGGCGAGTGGACCGAACCGCGTGACTTCAACATGATGCTGCGCACCCACCTCGGGCCGGTCGAGGACGAGAACAGCCTGCACTACCTGCGCCCCGAGACCGCGCAGGGCATCTTCGTCGACTTCAAGAACGTGATGACCTCCTCGCGTTCCAAGCCGCCGTTCGGCATCGCCAACATGGGCAAGTCCTTCCGCAACGAGATCACGCCCGGCAACTTCATCTTCCGCACCCGTGAGTTCGAGCAGATGGAGATGGAGTTCTTCGTGGTGCCCGGCACCGACGAGGAATGGCACCAGTACTGGATCGACACCCGCACCCGCTGGTACACCGACCTGGGCATCAACCCCGAGAACCTGCGTCACTACGAGCACCCGAAGGAGAAGCTCTCCCACTACTCGAAGCGCACGGTCGACATCGAATACAAGTTCGGTTTCCAGGGCTCCGACTGGGGTGAGCTCGAAGGCATCTCCAACCGCACCAACTACGACCTGAGCGCGCATTCCAAGCACTCCGGCGAGGACCTGAGCTACTTCAACCAGGCCACCGGCGAGAAGTTCGTGCCGTACGTCATCGAGCCGGCCGCCGGCCTGACCCGTTCCCTGATGGCGTTCCTCGTTGACGCCTACGACGTCGACGAGGCGCCGAACACCAAGGGCGGCGTCGACAAGCGCACCGTGCTGCGTCTCGACCCGCGTCTTGCTCCGGTCAAGGCCGCCGTGCTGCCGCTGAGCAAGAAGCCCGAGCTGCAGTCCATCGCCCACGATCTGGCCGCCGACCTGCGTCAGCACGAGTGGATGATCGACTACGACGAGGCCGGTGCCATCGGCCGCCGTTACCGTCGTGAGGACGAGATCGGAACGCCACTGTGCATCACCGTCGATTTCGACACGATCGACGACCAGGCCGTCACCATCCGCGAACGTGACACGATGCAGCAGGAGCGCGTCGCGCTCGACAAGGTCGCCGACTACGTGGCCGCCCGCGTGTCCGAGAAGCGCGTGCGCTACCCCGAGGGCCCCGTCAGCATCACCGGCACCAAGGCCGCCGACGGCGGCACCGACGTCGCCAAGGAGACCGGCGTGGACGAGTCCGCCCCGGTCAAGGTCGCCGAGGCCGGTGGCCTGTACTGATCGATATCCGGCCCGACCACACCGGGCCGGGTGCTGAACATCATTCGGACAGCCCCCTTTTCACCAAGGGGGCTCTTGTACATTCAAGACATGTATGGCATGAGCCGTGCCGATTCGTGGGGGAGAGCTGTGACAGACACCGTTGAACAGACCATCGCCGTCGACGCGCATGAGACCGACGTGCTCGACCCGCGCACCGACGCACCGGCCGGGAAGGAACCGGTCACGATGGCACCAGTCGATCTCGGGCCGATCCACGTGCCGACGCCGGTGGTGCTCTCCCCGATGGCGGGCGTCACGAACTGGCCGTTCCGCGTGCTGTGTGAGGAATACGGCCCGGACGGCCTGTACGTGGCCGAGATGATTACGGCGCGCGCGTTGGTCGCCCGCAATCCGAAGGCGCTGCGCCTGTGCCGGTTCGCGCCGAGCGAGCGCATCCGGTCGCTGCAGCTGTATGGCGTGAACCCGGCCATCGTCGAGCAGGCCGCGCGCATCGTCGTCGATGAGGACATGGCCGACCATGTGGACCTGAACTTCGGCTGCCCGGTTCCCAAGGTCACCCGTCGTGGCGGCGGGTCCGCGCTGCCGTGGAAGACCGACCTGTTCCGCGAGATCATTCAGCGCGTGGTGAAGGTGTGCTCGACGGCGAACATCCCCGTTACCGCCAAGATCCGCGTCGGCATCGATCACAGCCATGAGACGTTCATGGAAGCCGGCCACATCGCGCAGGAGGAGGGGTGCGCGGCCGTCACGCTGCACGCCCGCACCACGGCGGAATACTATGGCGGCCATTCGGACTGGAGCCGCATAGGCGAACTGGTCGGCGCGCTGGACATCCCGGTGTTCGGCAACGGCGACATCTGGGGCGCCGACGACGCCCTGGAGATGGTTCGCGAGACGGGATGCGCCGGGGTCGCCATCGGGCGCGGATGCCAGGGCCGGCCGTGGCTGTTCGCCGATATCAGGAACGCCTTCGCGGGCAGCGACAAGCGCGTCAACCCTACGCTGGGGGCCGTATGCGACGTGATCATGCGCCACGCCCGGCTGCTCGTCGAGTTCTATGACGGTGACGAGCGCATGGCCGTGCACGACCTGCGCAAGCACATCGCCTGGTATCTCAAGGGATTCCCCGTCGGAGGGACGACGCGCAGGGCGTTCATGGAGTGCGAGAACCTCGCCGACGTGGAGCGCGAGACCTCGCGTCTCGATCCCGCCATCACCTTCCCCGAACGGGTGAAGGACAAGCCGCGCGGCCGTGTTCGCTTTGCAAAAAAAGTGCATCTGCCGTACGGTTGGCTCGACTCTCGGGTCACCACGCACGAGGAGCGCGAGACGCTGTTCGGCGACGATCCGATGGACGCCGGATACTGAGACGGCATCCGGGTCATGGGCCGAATGCGGCCATGGTGTGTCGTTTTGTGCAAATGAGATGGAAAAACGTTGATACACGCCGAGAAAATAGCTTTATAATCAATGGTTCTGCGATAGAGTTATGCGTAACCGTGAGTGACAGGAGACAATGGTGAGCGAGATTGCCCAGACTGACAATTTCAACGACAGGACCAACATCAAAGTCGTCGGTGTCGGTGGAGCCGGCGGTAATGCCGTCAACCGCATGATCGCCGAAGGCCTGCAGAACGTGCAGTTCGTGGCCATCAACACCGATGCCAAGGATTTGCTGCGCTCCGACGCCGATGTGAAGATCTCGTTGAATGACGCTTCAAGCCGTGGATTGGGTGCCGGCGCCGATCCCGAGCGGGGCAGCAAGGCCGCGCAGGATCACCAGTCCGACATCGAGGAGGCGCTCAAGGGCGCCGACATGGTCTTCGTGACCTGTGGCGAGGGCGGCGGCACCGGCACCGGCGCGAGCCCCATCGTCGCCCGCGCGGCGCATCAGCAGGGGGCGCTGACCATCGCCGTGGTCACCCGGCCGTTCACGTTCGAGGGACCGCAGCGTTCCGCCTCCGCCGATCTGGGCATCGAGAACCTGCGCAAGGAGGTCGACGCCCTGATCGTCATCCCCAACGACCGGCTGCTTGAGCTGTCCGACCGCACGATCGGCATCGTCGACGCCTTCAAGACCGCCGATTCGGCGCTGCTCGCCGGTGTGCAGGGCATCACCGACCTGATCACGATGAACTCGTACATCCATGTCGACTTCTCCGACGTCACCGCCATCCTTCGCGGCGCCGGCACCGCGCTGTTCGGCATCGGCTCCGCGCGGGGCGAGGACCGCGCCACGCAGGCCGCCGAGATCGCCATCAGCTCGCCGCTGCTGGAATCCAGCGTCGAAGGGGCTCACGGAGCCCTCATCAACATCGCCGGCCCGACCGACCTCAAGCTGCAGGAGGCCTCTGCGGCCACCGAGCTGGTGCGCAAGGCCATCCACCCCGAAGCCCAGATCATCTGGGGTCTCGCGCTCGACGACGCCTACGGCGACGAGGTCCGCGTCACGGTCATCGCGGCCGGTTTCGACGCCGATTCCAAGAACACCAACGTACCCTCGATGAAGGGCGCCACGACCGCCGCATCCATCCCGGCTTCCCACACCACAGACCCCGTCACGCCGACGCACTCGCACGACCAGCAGCAGCCGGTCGCGCCGAGCATCCCCGTGCGCACGCAGCCATCCGCGAACACGCCCATGACCACCACCAATCCGGCGGCGCGTCAGGTGCCGGATTTCGCGCTGCGCAAGGGCGGCCCCGCTTCGATGCCGATCGATGACGAGACCTCCGAGCACGATATCGTCTCCTCCGGTGACCTGGGCGACCTCGATATCCCTGATTTTCTGCGCTGAGCCGAAAGGAACTGAACAGTCATGGCTGGGTTTATGAAGAACGCGATGCAGTATCTGGGCATGGCGGATGTTGCCGAAGACGACGAGCCGATGGACATCCAGGATGAGGATCCCGGATTCGACGACGATCATTCGGTCACTCCGGTGTCCCAGGCTGCGCCATCGTCGCCGACATCCGCGCCCAGCCGTGAGTCGAATCCGTTCCAGGGTCGCGTGAGCCGCATCACCACGATTCATCCGAAGTCCTACGAGGACGCGCAGCTGGTGGGGCGTGCTATCCGCGACGGCGTGCCCGTCGTGCTCAACCTGACCGGTGTCTCTGAGGCCGTGGCGTACCGCATCGTGGACTTTTCCGCGGGCGTCGTCTTCGGCGTGCGCGGGTCCATCGAGCGTGTCACTCCACGCGTGTTCCTGCTCAGCCCAGCCCAGGTGAACATCAAGGTGGAGGAGCCGCAGGCGCCGTCCTCGGCGCACGACCTGTTCGCCGACTGATCTGCCGGCGGTCGTCCGGATTGGCGGCTGTAGACGATTCGTCGTCATGACAGCGGCGGCGGTAATGCCCAGTTGACGTTCAGCTGACGGCAATGAAGCTGTATGCCGTTTTGATAGGCTGGAAGGCATGGTGTTCACAATAGTGCGTCTGGTGATTGACTGGATTATCGACGCTTATATCACGGTGCTGTTCGTCCGTATGATCCTGGATTGGGTGTCGGTGCTTGCGCCGCGTTGGTATCCCAAGGGCGTCGTCGCATCGCTGATCAATGTCGTCTACCAGCTCACCGAGCCGCCGTTGCGCTGGCTGCGACGCTACATCCGGCCCATACCGATGGGGCCTATAGCGATGGACGTCAGCTTCATCGTGCTGTACACCGCACTTGTCGCCTTGAGAATATTGGTGTAAATCGCGCTGTAATCACGCATACGGCGAGAGTTCTTTCAGGGTTCGTGCTAGCATCGGAAGGTGATACCAACACAGCGAGGCATCGTGCCCAAAGCGAGGTGTAAGTTTTATGGCTCTTTTGACGCCTAAAGATATACGGGAGCATACCTTCCAGACCGTGCGTTTCAAGGAAGGCTATGATGTCGACGAGGTTGACGATTTTCTCGATCAGGTGACGGAAACCGTCGAGGCGCTTGGCAAGCAGGCCGTTGCAAGTGGCCAGGCGACGCAGTCCCTTCCTCCCGACGTCGCCAAGCTCAACTCCAAGATTTCCGAGTTGACTGCGCAGGTACAGTCACTGCAGAGCGAAAACGAGCAGCTCAAGTCCGCGGCGCCCGTCGCCAGCAAGGACGATCAGGCGGCTCAGGTGGCTGCGGCGAAACTCACCGAAGCCGAGGAGAGCAACCGCGCGCTGTCCCAGCAGAACGAGCAGCTCAAGGATCAGGTGGATCGCCTCAGCGGCCAGATCGACCAGCTGACCGCGCAGGCCGCCCAGGCCTCCGGCAAGGCCGATGTCGCCGCGCAGCTCGCCGCGGTGCAGAACGAGCGCGACCAGTACCGCGTCAGCGCCAGGGACATGAGCGGACGTCTGCAGGAAGCGCAGCAGCAGGCCGCCTCCTACCAGCAGCAGCTCAACGATGCCAAGAAGCACCTCGATGCGTTGCAGCAGCAGGCCGCGCAGGCCTCCGATCTGGCTCGTCAGCTGGAGGAGTCCAAGCAGCGCGAGAACCAGCTGCGCGAGCAGGTCGCCAAGGTCGAGCCGAGCACGGAGACCGGCAGCCTGCAGAAGATCGCTGGTGCCGCCGCCGCTGCCAGCAGCGAGCCCGAGCGCGCCACCGCCATGCTGACGCTGGCCATGCAGCTGCACGACCAGTACGTCGACAAGGGCAAGGCCAAGGCGAAGGAAATCACCGAGGCCAGCCAGAACAAGTACAACGAGCTGGTCACCAAGGCCAACGACTACTCGTCCCGCACCCGTACCGAGGCCGATGAGTACAACAAGCAGGTTCACTCCGATGCCGACGCGTACTCGGAGCGCACTCGTTCCGATGCCGACGCCTACTCGGTGAAGACCCGTCAGGATGCCGACACGTACCGCGAGAACACGCAGCAGCAGGCCGACAACTATGAGGACGAGGTGCGTCGTCGCGCCGGCGAGTACGACAGCAAGACCCGCTCCAACGCCGATGAGTATGCGCAGCAGGTGCGTGACAAGCTCACCACCCAGTCCAAGGTCATCGAGGGCAACATTCAGGGCCTCAAGCAGTTCGAAGCCGAATACCGTGCGCGTCTGACCGAGTTCCTCGGCCAGCTGTCTCGTCAGGTGTCCGATACGAACAACTACAGCCAGATCGGCAAGCAGGCGGAATAGTCGATGAAGGATATCCAAGGACGGCTGCGTGTTCGCGTAGCCGTCTTTGCATGTGTGGCGGCCGTGGCGCTGGGCATCGATCAGCTCACCAAGATGTGGGCGCAGCAGGCGTTGGGCGACGGGCGTACAGTGCCGCTGATCCCGGGCCTGCTTTCGTTGACGCTGGTTCATAATCCGGGTGCGTCGCTAGGTCTCGGATCGGGAAGCACATGGCTGATTTCGCTGCTCGCCGTGGTGGCGTGCGTGGTGATGGCGGTGCTGGCGGCACGCACGATATCGATGCGCTGGACGGTGATGTTCGCGTTCGCGTTCGCCGGAGCGTTCGGCAATCTGATCGATCGCGTGGCCTATGCAGACGGGTTCCTCAATGGCAAGGTCGTTGATTTCCTGAATTATGGTTGGTCCGTGGGCAATGTCGCCGATATCTATCTGGTGATGGCCGGCATCGGCGTCGTGGTGCTGATTGTGCTGGATGTGCCGTTCAGTCGCAAGGACCTCGATCGGATTGAGCATCTGGGGGAGGATGCCGGTGACGTGGCGCGTGACGGGGAGTCAGACGGCACGGCGGACGAATCGCAGGACTCGTCAGCGATGGTGCAGGATGCATCGTCCGGCTCATCCCGGACGGAGGTGACCGTTTCGAGCCGTCAGCCTGATGACTCGGAGAGGAGCGCTTCATGAGCCGTCTCGTTCCGGCGCCCGACGCATTGGTGGGATCACGATTCGACGTGGCGGTTTCCAAGATGCTGGGCATCTCGCGTGCCAAGGCGGCGGATCTTATCGAATCCGGCCAAGCCCGCGTGCTGGATCGTGCGATCGCCAAGTCGGGCACGCTGCTGTATGGGGAGACCGTCGAATTCGACATCGCCGAAGAACGGCATGAGCCGGAACCGGTGTGTCTCGACATGGCCATCGTGTATGAGGATGACGATGTCGTCGTGGTCGACAAGCCCGTGGGCGTCGCTGCACATGCTTCGGCCGGATGGACAGGCCCCACCGTATTGGGCAGCCTGCTCAAACGCGGCGTGCGCATCACCTCATACGGAGCTCCCGGGCGGCAGGGCATCGTGTCGCGGTTGGATGTGGGCACGTCCGGCCTGATGCTGGTGTGCAAGTCAGAGCTGGCGTACAAGGAGATGCGGCGGCAGTTCTCCGAGCATGAGGTGGTCAAGACCTATCATGCGATGGTCCAGGGCAACCTCAAGGAGGACAAGGCCACCATCGAAGCGCCCATCGGCCGCGCCAAGGTATCGGACTTCCGCTTCTGCGTCACGCCGTCGGGCAAGCCGGCGGTCACGCATTGGGACGTGCTGGACCGATTCGGCGAGGCGACGCTGGTTTCGGTGAATCTCGAAACCGGACGCACGCATCAGATTCGCGTGCATTTCTCTTCGATCGGGCATCCTCTGGTCGGAGACCCGATGTATGGGGCCAATCCGGTGCTGGCCGGGGAGCTCGGCCTGGACCGGCAGTGGTTGCATGCGATGAAGCTGGAGTTTCGCCACCCCCGCACCCATCTCTGGACGTCGGTCGAATCCCACTACCCGGCCGATCTTGCCCATGCACTGGAACTTATGCGCGCCAGGCATGCCTCAACTGGTCTGGAAACCGCCGACTAGCGTACCCAATCGGCCTGTCGCGTAGCGCTGTCATCCTACTGTCGCCCCCGCTGGCGGGGGGGGGCTGTCGCGTAGCGACTGGGGTGGTCCAATGCCAATTCGCGTCCACGCTGTTCTTACTTATCGCGTTTCTTCCATGCAACGACGGAAGTGACCACGCCGGCCGCCAGCAGCGGTACGCAGGCCAACGCCGCGATGCCTTCAACCAGCAGCAGGATGGCGTCTGCGGGATTGTAGACGCCGCGATTGAGATACATATAACATGCGATTGCGGCCAGTGCCGATACTGTGCCGGCCGCCAGCAGCGCAAAGCCGAGCGTGCGCAAGGCATCATGCGATGAGGAGCAAGATTGAGCCGATGCCGCAGTCGGCATGGTCGGTGCGGACTGCACGGTGATCGGCGGCGAATCCTCATAGTGTGGCTGATTTGCGGACGTCATTGTTCCTCCTGGTGGTTCGTTGCCGCGAATTGTCTGGCGACGGCGGATCATCCTTGATGGCAATCTATGCGACGGAGACACTTTTTGTCCAGCGGAACGGACAATGTGGTCGAAGGCTGCCGAGTTATCCACATTTTGGGCGTGTCGCGCCGGATTCGATTCAGCTTTCGCGAGTTACATGTGGCATTTTCGCAGTGTTTACTGATGGTCGTCATTCGCTGCCATACATGTCCCTCCTGTACAATGACCGTGTCATGCATGATGAGACAAGGGGATGAGTATGTATACCTCGTTGGACAGGTTCCGCATCAAGCCGGGCAAAGAGGATTTGGCCCGCGAATGGTTCCGATATCTGAACGATCACTTGGCCGAAGCGAATGCGACGATGCCGGCTGAGGGCGCGCATATCGAGTCATGGTTCCTGCACGAGGAATCGGACGGACTGTACGGATACGTGTACGTGATCTACGACGACAATGATAAGGCTGTCGAAGTGTTCAAGGAGAGTGAGAATCCGTTGGACCTCAAGCACAACGAGTACATGAACGCCTGCATCGACTACCACGACTACGCCGAGATGAAGCCTGCCGTGGCGCTGGGCGACTACTCCGTATTCCGGAGATGATTGGTCGACGGTTCGTCGACGCCGTTGTGTTTGCAGACTCGTTTGTACAACTTATGCATTTCGGTCAAATGCATAAGTTGTACAAACGATTTCCCTGGAGACCCTACTTGCCTTGCTGCGTTTCGTTGGAATTCCAGCGTTTTCAGGAATACCCGTGGCTCGCGGCAACGGGTGTGTGCGCTGTTTCCCGCGATTATGCGGGACAACGTCCGCATTATGGCATTTCGCGGGCGTTGTACACACGGCATTGCACTCGGGTCGGGAACGCGCGGAGCAAGTTCTTCCGCCTCGCCGCCGGGGCGGAAGAACCATATGCACTGAGACATGTCGCCCGAGGAATAATGCAGAGGACGCTCCGCCAGCGCACAATCAGTTCTTGTGCAGTTTGGCGTTGAGCTCAATCCCCGTCTTCCGGTAGCGGGCCTCAATGCGGCCGTTGACGGAGTTGCGGATGAAGAGGATGTTGTCTTTGCCGCTCAGATCGGCGCCCTTGACGACGTCCAGCGGTTCGCCGGCGGCGGCTTTGGCCTTGTCCCAGACGGTGATCTTGGTACCGGCGGTGACGTACAGGCCTGCTTCGACGACGCAGTTGTCGCCGAGCGAGATGCCGATGCCGGCGTTGGCGCCGAGCAGGGAGTGCTCGCCGATGGAGTTGCGGAGCTTGCCGCCGCCGGACAGGGTGCCCATGATGGAGGCGCCGCCGCCGATGTCGGAGCCGTTGCCGACGACGACGCCTTGCGAGACACGGCCTTCGACCATTGAGACGCCCAAAGTTCCCGCGTTGAAGTTGACGAAGCCGGCGTGCATGACGGTGGTGCCTTCGGACAGGTGGGCGCCGAGACGCACGCGGTCGGCGTCGCCGATGCGCACGCCGGAGGGGACCACGTAGTCGATCATGCGCGGGAACTTGTCGATTGACAGCACGTTGACGGTGGCGGCGGGAGCGGCGGCCGGAAGCCCGGCGGAGGCGGCGAAGGAGCGCGCGGCGCTGGTGGCGGCCGATTCGACGTCGAGCTTGCGGGCGTTGAAGTCTTCGACCGCGAACGGGCCGTAATTGGTCCAGACCACGTTCGTGAGCTTGGCGAAGATGCCGTCGAGGTTGAGGGTGTTCGGCTGGGCGAGGCGCATGGAGAGCAGGTGCAGGCGCAGGTAGGCGTCGGCCGCATCCGCGATCGGGTCGTCAAGGGAGCTTACGGTGAACCCCGGCTCGCGGCGCACGCCACGGGCGTCGGCCTGCGGCTGCGCCAGCGCCCCGAACTCGTGGTTGGGGCGGTTCGCGCCTTCGGGCGCGGCGCCGAGCGTCAGTTGCGGATACCAGACGTCGAGTGTGTTCCCGGCTGCATCGATGCTGGCCAGTCCCCAGCCCCATGCGGTGCGTTCGTTCGTCATGCTTGTCTCCTTGGTGGATGAACGGTAGATGCTTCTATATTATGGGCAGATGGGCACGTATGAGGCTGCCGTTCCGAATCATTGTGGCGCGGTTTCGTCACGGGAGAAAATCTAGCGGGGCGGCTACGATGAAAAGCTATGAGTGACTACAGGACCGAACGGGAGCAGCGTGAGCGCCGCCGCCGCATCATCATGCGTGCGGTGTGCATCGTCATTGCCGTGGCCATGCTCGGCAGCCTGGTCATTCCCGCGGTGTATGCGGGTCTTTGACGCGATCATTGGCGTCCTGCCGTGACGCGAGGTGCTTGAGATTTCGCATATGGTCGGCAGCGTCGTCACACAATCGATTCGTTCACAAGTTCAATGATTATGGTGGTATTCGATGGCAGAATTTGATTTTTCACAGGCAATCGGCGAGGCACGGTCGAAGTATGAGTCCATTGCGAAGGCGTTGGACATCGAACGGCTGAAGTCGCAGATCGCGACGTTGGAGACCGAGGCCGCTAAGCCTGGTCTGTGGGACGATCCTGAGAACGCGCAGAAGGTGACCAGCCGCCTGTCCGCGGCTCAGGCGCAGCTGAAGCGCCTGAACGAGGCGAACCGTCGCATCGAGGATGTCGAGACGCTGGTGGAGCTCGCTCAGGAGGAGGCTGACGCCGATTCTCTGAGCGAGGCTCAGTCCGAGATCGGCTCCATCGCCCAGGAGCTGGATGACATGGAGATCCAGACGCTGCTGGACGGCGAATATGACGAGCGTTCCGCGGTCGTGACGATCCGCTCCGGCGCGGGTGGCGTGGACGCCGCCGATTTCGCCCAGATGCTGTTGCGCATGTACCTGCGCTACTGCGAGCGCAACGGGTTCAAGGCCAAGGTGATGGATACGTCGTACGCCGAGGAAGCGGGCATCAAGTCGGCCACGTTCCAGGTGGATGCGCCGTATGCGTATGGCCGCCTGAGCGTGGAGGGCGGCACGCACCGTCTGGTGCGCATCAGCCCGTTCGACAACCAGGGCCGTCGACAGACGAGTTTCGCCGCCGTCGAGGTGGTGCCGCTCGTCGAGGCGACCGATCACATCGACATTCCGGACACCGATATCCGCGTGGATACGTACTGCTCGTCCGGCCCCGGCGGCCAGGGCGTGAACACCACGTATTCCGCGGTGCGCATCACCCACCTTCCCACCGGCATCGTGGTGACGATGCAGGACGAGCGCTCGCAGATCCAGAACCGCGCCGCCGCGATGGCCGTGCTGCAGTCCCGACTGCTGGTGCTGCGCCACGAGGAGGAAGCGAAGAAGAAGAAGGAGCTCGCGGGCGACATCAAGGCCAGCTGGGGTGACCAGATGCGTTCGTACGTGCTTCACCCGTACCAGATGGTCAAGGATCTGCGCACCGGTTGCGAGACCAGCCAGACCCAGGCCGTGTTCGACGGCGATATCGATGCGTTCATCGAAGCCGGTATCCGCTGGCGTCACGAGCAGCGTCGCCAGGCGGCCGAAGAGGAAGAGTAAACCGTGACTTGGCTCCCGGCTCCGGGGGCGAGTGAGGAGACGATATGGCACTCATCGCATTGGATCATGTGAGCAAGGTGTATCCCAAGGGTACGAGGCCGGCGTTGGATGATGTCAACCTCGACATCGAACGTGGCGATTTCGTGTTTCTGGTCGGTGCTTCCGGTTCCGGCAAGACGACGCTGCTGAGCCTGCTGCTGCGCGAGGAGGAGGCCACGGACGGCGAGATTCGAGTGGCCGGCAATGATCTTCGCCGTCTGACGAACCGTCAGGTGCCGCAGTATCGTCGTTCCATCGGATTCGTGTTCCAGGATTACAAGCTGCTGGCGAACAAGACCGTGTGGCAGAATGTGGCGTTCGCGCTTGAGGTGATCGGCACGCGCCGGTCCGCCATCAAGTCGCTGGTGCCGCAGGTGCTGCAGACCGTGGGATTGACCGGTAAGGAGAACAACTACCCGCATGAGCTGTCCGGCGGTGAGCAGCAGCGTGTGGCCATCGCCCGCGCGTATGTGAACCATCCGCAGATCCTGCTGGCCGATGAGCCCACCGGAAACCTCGATCCGACGACGTCGCTGGGCATCATGGAGGTGCTGGACGCCATCAACCGCACCGGCACGACGATCGTGATGGCCACGCACAACGAGGAGATCGTCAACTCGATGCGCAAGCGCGTCATCGAGCTGCATACCGGCAAGATCGTGCGCGACGAGGCCCAGGGCTCGTATGATTCCGCCGAGTTCTTCCCCGACAGCGATGTCGCGTCCAAGGCGCATGAGGCGATCAGCGGGCAGTCGGATGATTCGCGTTTCCGCCCTGATTCCGGCTCGTTCGACGCACAGGTCACCACTATCGAGGCCCGTGGCGAGGAGGGTGCAGTCGAGGGTATCGAAGTGGTCGCCAAGGCGGTCAGCGGCAATATCCGGAACGAAGGCATCGCCCGGTTGGCGAGCTCCGTGCATTCGGGACGTACCGGCCGCTACGGTGAGGCGTTCCAGTCGGTGGAGGACACGCTGACCTGGGGCAAGGGCCTGTCGCTTGAGCAGATTGCCGCGCAGGAGGAGCAGAAGGCCCGCGCCGAGCAGGGCGGGGATGAACACTCCGATGCCGCGGCTCAGTCGAGCGACCGGGCGACGGCTCGGGATGATGCCCGGTCCGCGCAGCCGGAGGACGCCGCCCAGCCGGAACGGCACGAGCCGCCGGAACCGCCGCATTCGGCGGATGGTGCCGCACCGCATGGTCAGCCGGAGACGGAGCATCCTCAGGATGAATCCACATCCCAAAGCGAACAGGCCGGTTCGGCGGCAGAGCCGGGCTCCTCGTCCGATGAGGGGGGCGAGACGAAGCCGAGGCGCGCGCACAAGCTGCCGCCGGCGCCGCCGGCCCAACCGGGGCATCGCGACAGGCATGCCGGAAAAGCCGGTAGCGCTGATGATGCCGACGGTGCTCGCAACGAGGAGGACAATCGATGAGAATGCGTTTTATCCTGTCTGAAACCTGGACCAGCCTGCGGCGCAACGTGTCCATGATCATCTCGGTCATGCTCGTCACGTTCATCTCCTTCGTGTTCATCGGCGCGTCCGTGCTGATACAGGCGCAGATCACCAAGGCGAAGGGCGACTGGTACGACAAGGTCGAGGTCGTGGTGTGGCTGTGCCCGGACGGCACCAGCCAGTCGGCGTCCTGCTCGACCGGCAAGGCGCCGACCCAGCAGGAGATCGTGGATCTTGAGGACGTGATCAACAACGAGCTCGGCAGTGACGTGTCAAAGATCACGTATATGAGCCGCGAGGAGTTCTTCAAGAACACGTTCCTCAAGCAGTACCCGAACGGCGTGTACGAGGGACGTACCCTCACCGCCTCCGATATGCAGGATTCGCTGCGTCTCAAGCTCAAGGACCCGACCAAATACCAGGTGGTGTCGGAGGTGCTGACCGGGCGCACGGGCGTGGAGGCGGTTGTCGACCAGCGGCAGATCTTCGACCCGGTGTTCTCGGTGTTGAACCGGGCCACCGTGGTCACCGTCGTGCTGGCCGGTGTCATGGTGGTCGTCGCCATCATGCTGACCGCGACGACGATTCGCATGAGCGCCGCCTCCCGGAAGAACGAGACAGAGATCATGCGTCTGGTGGGTGCTTCGAACTGGACGATTCGATTGCCGTTCATCCTGGAGGGCGTGGTGGCGTCCCTGCTGGGATCGCTGCTGGCGGTCGGCGCGCTGAGCGGCATCGTCAAGGTGTTCGTCACCGATTGGTTGGCGACCAGCGTGCAGTGGATGCCGTTCATCACGCAGACGACGGTGTGGCTGACCGCCCCCGTGCTGGTGGTGGGGGCCATGCTGCTGTCGGCGGTTGCGTCCGCGGTATCGCTGCGACGCTATCTCAAGGTGTGACTTGCCGCCGCGTGTCGTCCGGGATGCGCGAAGTGTGAGATGAATCATTTCGCTGCCGGATGACACGCGGCGCATTTATCCAGTTTAATTCGTTACAATACGTTCAAATACGGCATTAATGGAAGGGCGACAACAATGGTGAAGATGGCGAAACGTGGGGGTACGTTCACCGCTTTGGCGCTTGCCGCCGCAATGGCCCTGGGGGCGGGATCGGTGGCCGTGGTCGCCCCGCCCGAGCAGGCCGCTGCGGTTACGGAGTATGAATACCAGCAGAAGGTATCGAACCACAACAGCCTCAAGAAGCAGCTGACCGGCGTCGATTCCAAACTTGCCGATCTCATCATCTCGTTGAATGACCTGACCGAGAACCAGATTCCCGCCGCGCAGAAGGCCGTACAGGAGGCCCAGCAGAAGGCCGAACAGGCGAAGAGCCTCGCAGAGGCGACTACGGCGCGGCTTGAGGCGGCGAAGAACGACCGGACCTCGCTTGAGGAGAAGATCAAGCAGACCGGTGAGGATTACGATGACGCCAAGGATGCGGTCGCTCAGCTCGCGCGCGAAAGCTTCCACGGCTCGGACGCCTCCACCCTGATGGACGTGGTGACCAATGCCACCACGACCGAGGACTTCGTCAACAAGATGCAGTCGGATGCCGCTGTCACACGCAGTGAGGCGAATGCCGCCGACGCCGCGGCCACCAGCCTCAGCACGTCGATGAACCGCAAGGAACGTCTCACGGCCATCGAGGACGAGATCACCCAGCTCAAGGGCCAGGCGGACAGCCAGGCGGCCAGCGCGCAGCAGGCCGCTGAGGATGCGGCGTCCAAGCAGAGTGAGCTGGAGGCCTTGCGCAAGAAGAGCGACGAGGAACGCGCCCAGCTGGAAGCGCAGAAGAAGAGCCTGAGCACCAAGGAAGCACAGGAGGCCGCCGAACTGGTGTCGATGAAGGCCGAGATCGATTCGTGGAGCGTGCAGAACAACACCGGTTCGGCGAATGCCGGCACCGGCGGACAGCAGCAGATCAAGCCCGGCGCCGGCAGCGGGTCGGGCAGCGGCTCCGGTTCCGGTGCCGGCTCCAGCAAGCCCGGTTCCGGTTCCGGCAAGCCCGGTTCCGGTTCCGGCAATGGTTCCGGTTCGGGCGGATCCCAGCCCGGCGGATCGGGACAGGCCAACGGCATGAACTACACGGTGCCCGGCAACTGCTATGAGGGCATGCCGGTGTGCTACGGGCACAGGACCGGCAACACGGTGGGCGGCAGCGCCTACCCGTGGAGCCAGTGCACGTGGTATGCGTACCGTCGCCGCGTGTACTACTACCATCTGCCCACCGGCTCATACATGGGCAATGGGCAGGATTGGGCGAATACCGGCCGCAGCCTCGGCTATCTGGTCAACCGCACGCCGCACGTCGGCGCCGCGATGGTGTTCCGTGCAGGCCAGCTCGGCGCCAACAGCCGTTACGGCCATGTGGCGGTCGTCGAGCGTGTGAACAGCGACGGATCCGTGCTGATCTCCGAGTGCGGCGCCAGCCTTCAGGGCGTGGCGCAATGGCGCACGATTTACAATGCTGGTAATTTCCAATACGTGCATTACTGAGTTCCGGGTGGTGTTTTCCGATTCGTCCGGTCGTGGCCCGTGCAGGCGGGTCTGGTCTCATGATGTCTGTGTTGATGTGAGTGATTGAAGAGGAAGACCATGGCAAAGGAACAGGGCACTGTGCTCATCGCACAGAACCGCAAGGCCCGGCATGATTACCTGATCGAGGACAAGTACGAGGCGGGACTGGTGCTGACCGGGACCGAGGTCAAGTCGCTGCGCGAGGGGCGGGCGTCGCTCGCCGAGGCGTTCGTCTCCATTGACCGTCGGGGTGAAATGTGGCTGGAAGGTGCCAATATCCCCGAATATCTCAACGGCACGTGGAACAACCATGCGCCCAAGCGCAAGCGCAAGCTGTTGCTGCATGCGCAGCAGATCGTCAAACTGTCCCGTCAGATCGAGGCCAAGGGGTACACCATCGTGCCGCTCAGCCTGTATTTCAAGGATGGTCGGGCGAAGGCCGAGATCGCCCTCGCACGAGGCAAGCGCGAGTTCGACAAGCGCCAGGCGCTGCGTGAGGAGCAGGACAAGCGCGAGGCGCTGCGTGCCATGCGCTACAAGAACATGCGCTCCCGGTGAGAGCCGACGGACGGAAAGCGCTGTGGACAGGCCGCACCGGTGGGTGAGTGAGGAGCCCCATATCCCGTTCGATATCGACGTGGTGTATGAGGATGCCGGCATCATCGTCATCGACAAGCCGCATTTCCTCGCGACGACCCCGCGCGGCATGTGGTATCGGCAGACCGCGCTGATTCGGCTTCGCGAGATGTTCGACGAGCCGGACATCACGCCCGCGCATCGGCTGGACCGGCTCACCGCCGGCATCGTCGTGTTCGTGAGGGATCCAGCGCTGCGGGGCGCATACCAGATGATGTTCCAGGGCCGGAAGATCAGCAAGACCTACGAATGCCTGGCTCCGTGCCGGCCGACGACACGGCCGCGATACGGCACCGTCGAGCGGCTGGACCCTCCTGCCGTGTTCCCGCTGCGCCGACGTTCGCACATCACCAAGCTGCGTGGCGTGCTGCAGGCGTTCGAGGAGCCGCAGGCCGTCAATGCCGAGACGGTGATCGATCTCGCGGCGGAAGGATATCCCTCGATGGGCGGGCGCTTATGCCACGGGAGGAACGGTCTGCGCGCCTACGAGCTGCACCCGCTCACCGGCAAGACCCATCAGCTGCGCGTGCACATGAACTCGATAGGGTTGCCGATCCATGGCGATGATTTCTATCCGCGTATCGTCGAACGCGCCTATGACGACTTCTCCACGCCGCTGGAACTGGTCGCGCGGTCATTGCGCTTCACCGACCCCGTCAGCGGGGAGCCGCGCGAATTCATCTCCCGCATACCTCTGGGTTGGTGAAGTTTACTTCACTTTTTCTGTTGACGTATTCGCGTCTTGGCGGTAATATGAAGTTGACTTCATGAGAAGGAAGCTTCATGTTATGGAAGGAATTGATTGAAGACAAGGGTGAGAGAACTGCGAAAACAATCAAAGCTGACGCAACAGCAATTGGCCGACTTGGTCCATGTTTCAAACAGAACGATTATTTCCATCGAAAAGGAACAATATAGTCCATCGCTAATGTTGGCCTACCGAATTGCGGAAGTGTTCGGCGTGACTGTCGAAGAATTGTGTTGTCTCAAAGAAAACAGGGAATTGGAGGACAAGGATCAGGAAGCGAATTAACAATGTGAGAAGTTTCGTTACGGCGATCGTGGTTCTGATTCTGGGAATTGTTCCGCTTGCCTGGAGTGCGATCGATTTCTTCTTCGCCTTTACTCAATCAAGTATTGACAGCCAAGCCGAAAAGGTCACGGACGAACGCGATAGATATATTGCGATGAAAAGCAGCAGGAAAGCCCTGCTGATCACCAATTACGTAATTGGTGCCGGTGAATTCCAGAGGCGGCAGATGGTATTCCGGGTCATCGGGGTCTGGCCCCTCATCCACGAATCCGAAGCGAGAGAACAAATCCATGCTTGGCTTGTTGCGCGGATCCACTTGAGTCAGCACGAGCGGCGTGCGATTGGAACGCCACGCATCATCACGAAGCCTCATAATCACCGAGGCGAGCAGCGTGTCTCCGAGATGTTGCCCCGTACCTTCAGCTCGGTGGCGATGTACGAAATCTGGTAGATGCCTTCGTGCTCCTCGGTGGTTTCCGCGCCGACACCGTATTCGCAGAAGCCGACCACTTCATCATGCAGGGGAATGTCCCCGGATACGACAAGAAGCGTGCGCATAACTCCGGTCGGGGTCTTGCGCACGCTGAGACCGCGTATATATCCTGTGGGTCCATCGCCCATTCGGGGTCTCCTGGCTTGCAGCACAGGAACTGTCTGAGGGCTGTCTGATGGTCTCTGGAGCATTCACGCTCGATGACGAGATTCAGATTCATCGACGGTGTCTTCCCGGGTGTTTGCCCTGCGTGACAGATAGTGGCGAGCGCTGTTGGTCAGCTTCATCCATTTCTCGTCCACTGCGTTGCGCGGCTTGCCGTCCTCAGGCGGCGCGTATGCCGGAATCAGTTTCACACCGGTGCCTGATATTGGCGGTGTTCCGCCGTTTCGTAATGTGTGGGCAATAAGGGACTCGAACCCCTGACATCCACCGTGTAAAGGTGGCGCTCTAACCAACTGAGCTAATTGCCCGCAGACTCACACTGTATCGTATAGTCTGTATCGGGACGCCGGCCGAGTGTCGTTGGGTGGAATTCCGCCGTCGGTCGAACCGTGGCGATGCTGTGCTTGCCGGCGCATGATATATGCCGTAATCGTGCGAAAGACGTGTGAGGATGCCGTTTTGCTGGGCCAAATGTGAAGCTGCGTCTCAACACTCACGTAAAGTGTGCAAGAGAAGTACTATCCGTAGGAGGTCGATACACCAATGGCGCATCAAGACGGGGCAGATAAAGGCGCATCGGGGATCGCTCGCGTTGGGAAGCGCAAATGGGGATACGATCCCGATCAGGTGGACGCTTTCCTGGATCGTGCACATGCGCTCTACGAGAGCGAGGATGCCCATCTCACGCAGCAGGACATCCAGAACGTGTCCTTCGATCTGAGCAAGGGCGGGTATGACATCACCCAGGTTGATGCGGCGCTGTCCCGGCTGGAGCAGGCCGTGGTCGACAAGCAGACGACGCGGGAGATTACCGAGCACGGTCGTGTGGCGTGGAAAGCCCAGACCGAAGAGCTGTACCGTCAGGTATGTGAGCACGCCGACCGCGGCACGGGGGAGCGATTCGCGCGCGGACATGATCGCCGGCCGTCGTACGACCGCAAGCAGGTCGACCGACTGATCGACCAGATCGTGGACAAGGCCGCCGCAGGCCTTGGCGTGGACGGCGTGAGCGAACAGGACGTGCGCAAGCTCGCCGATCTGAATTCCGGTGCCGTCTCCAACGTGGTGTTCACGCAGCGCAAGGGCAAGAACGGCTATGACGAGCGTCAGGTCGATTATTACCTCAACTCGTGCGTGCAGTTGCTCAGCCGTCTCGAATCGTTCGCGCGCGTCTCCGATTATGTCGGTGGCGGTCACGAATCCGGCGGCAGCCGGCGTTCGTCCGGTGCAAGGATCGCCTCCGACGCGGGTGTGACGCCGTTGTTCGGCGCGGACAACGCCTATGCACATGCGCCGTCGCCGGCGCGGCAGGAAGCGGAGCCTCAGTCCTTCGCGCCCGCGAACGAATCGTTCCATGCCCTCCATGAGGCAGAGGAGGCGCTGTTCTCATCGCAGACGGCCGACGAGCCGAGCGTCGCGGCCGATGCGCAGTCCGTTCCTCCCTCGTTCGCTCCCGCCGGCATGTCCGGTACGGTCGTATCCGCGCCCGCCTCAGCGCTTCCGTCCACGTTCTCGGACGGAGCCTCCGCCCCGGAGCCGCAGTCGTCGTTGGCGGCGCTGTCCCGGCGCACCGGCAGAAGCGTGAGTTCGAGCAACGTGAGCGCGGATCATGCCGCGGCTCCTGCCCCGGCACCGGAGATTCCGTCTCCGGCCATCCCGGCGGCACCGGCATCGTTCGCCCCCTCGCACGCCGCGGTATCCGATCAGCCGGCCGCAGTCGCCGAGCCCCAGGCTCCCGAACGCGTCGCCAAGTCCGTGAAGGTTCCCGCGGAGCCAGTTGCAGCCGCACCCGCCGTTGCTCCCTCCGCGCCGGCCCCCATGCCGGTCTTCGATCAGCCCGTGGCCTCCGACGCCCATACCGATGCCAGTGTCGAGGCCCTGCCGTCGTTCGCGCCGTCCTCGTCGCCGTCGGCGAACGTTCCCGTTCATGCCGTAGACGATGCCGCGCAGACGCAATCCGATGGCTCTCACAAGTCATCGTCGGATGACCTATTCTCCAGCATGTACCTCAGCCCGGAAAGCAAGCTCGATTTCGACATCCCCGACCTGTCGTTCCCCACGCTCAACACGGGCGAGTTCTATAGCGGACTGAGCGGTTTCGGCAAGGACAACGACTGACCATTTCGTCGGCGCGGGAAGACAGATACACCACAGAAGACATAAAGAAGCATTGCAATGAGCCAGTATAGGAATACGGTTGTCATTCTCGGATCGACCGGTTCGATCGGCACGCAAGGTCTGGATGTCATCAGTCGGCATCCGGAGCGGTTCACCGTCACCGGTCTGGCCGCCGGAGGCGCGCATGTGCGGCTTCTGGCACAGCAGGTCGTACGTCATCATGTGCCGCAGGTGGCCGTATATGACGAGGCCGCCGTTCCGGCGCTGCATGAGGCACTCGAGGAGGTCGGAGCTCGGTACACGCAGATTCAGGCCGGGCCGCAGGCGGTCAACGCCATCGCCGGTTCCGGTGCCGACCTGGTGTTGAACGGCATCACGGGCTCGGTCGGACTCGAACCATCCATTGCGGCGCTGAGGGCTGGTTCTCAGCTGGCGCTCGCCAACAAGGAATCGGTCGTCGCAGGCGGTCACCTGCTTTTCGGCGCGCAAGTGCGCGATGACCAGATCAATCCCGTCGACTCGGAGCATTCCGCCATCTGGCAGTCGCTGCGGTCCGGCACCCACGCCGAGGTCAGCAGACTGGTCGTCACGGCCTCGGGCGGTCCCTTCCGCGGCTGGAAGCGCGCCGACATGAGCGACATCACCCCTGAACAGGCACTCAACCACCCCACGTGGCATATGGGACCCGTGGTGACCATCAACTCGTCCACCCTGATGAACAAGGGACTGGAGGTCATCGAGGCGAGCCGTCTGTTCGACGTGGCGCCGGATCGCATCGTCGTGACCGTGCACCCGCAATCCATCGTGCACTCGATGGTGGAGTTCGTGGACGGAGCGACCGTCTGCCAGGCGTCCCCGCCTGACATGCGGCTGCCGATCGCCTTGGGCCTGTCGGCGCCTGATCGTCTGGGTGATGTCGCGGCGGCGTGCGACTGGACGCATGCCAGCGAGTGGACATTCGAGCCACTGGACGACGAGGCGTTCCCCGCCGTCGCGTTGGCGCGCGAGTGCCTACGCGCGTCGGAGAAGCATACCGCGGTGCTCAACGCAGCGAACGAGCAGGCCGTGCATGCCTTCCTCGACCATCGACTGCCCTATCTGGGCATCGTCGACACGGTCAAGGAGGTCGTCGACGCGATGGACGGGGAGCTTCGCGGCAACCCGCTGTTCGCATCCGTGGAGGAAATGGGTCAAGTCGAGCGTGAGGCGCGCCGGCGAGCCGATGATTTGATAAACAGTCAGAAGTGAATCATTCGCGCGACCGCGCCCGGATTGATGGCATGGCACAGCCATGCGATCAATCAGTCATGCCCCGGCATGGATGTGGTGTCGCGCATAATCGAACAGGAAAGACCAATCATCAGCATGAGCGCGTTGCCGCAAACCAGTGCACAGACGTCCGCGACCACAGGAACGGCGTCGGCCGTGACAGGATCGTTCCGCAAGACCGGAGAGCCGGATATCAGCGAGAGCCCGTTGCATCCGCGCCGCAAATCGCGTCGCATCATGGTCGGGCCGGTGCCGGTCGGCGGCGGCGCCCCCATCTCCGTGCAGTCGATGACCAACACGCTCACCGCGAACGTGCCGGCCACGCTGCAGCAGATCGCCGAGCTCACCGCCGCAGGCTGCGACATCGTGCGCGTAGCGGTGCCCAGCCAGGATGACGCCGACGCCTTGCCGCAGATCGTCGCCAAATCGCCGATTCCAATCATCGCCGACATCCACTTCCAGTCGAAGTACGTGTTCCAGGCCATCGACGCCGGCTGCGCGGCCGTGCGCGTGAATCCCGGCAACATCCGCAAATTCGACCAGGTCGGCCCCGACATCTGCAAGGCCGCCACCGACGCGGGCGTCAGCCTGCGCATCGGAGTCAACGCCGGATCGCTCGACAAGGAGCTGTACGCCAAGTACGGCGGTCCCACGCCCGAGGCGCTCGTCGCCTCCGCGCTCAAGGAAGCCCACATGTTCGAGGACGTCGGCTTCCGCGATTTCAAGATATCCGTCAAACACCACGACGTGATTACGATGGTGCAGACCTACCGGCTGCTCGCATCCAAGGGCGATTGGCCGCTGCATCTGGGAGTCACCGAGGCGGGGCCGGCATGGCAGGGCACCATCAAGTCATGCCTCGCGTTCGGCGCGCTGCTGGCCGAAGGCATCGGCGACACGATCCGCGTGTCCCTGTCCGCACCGCCCGTCGAGGAGGTCAAGGTCGGCTGCAAGCTGCTGGAGTACATGGGACTGCGCAAGCGCAAGTTCGACATCATCTCATGCCCGAGCTGCGGTCGCGCCCAGGTCGATGTCATCCAGCTGGCGAACGCGGTCACCGAGGGACTCAAGAACGTCACCGCGCCCATTCGCGTCGCCGTGATGGGATGCATCGTCAACGGGCCGGGAGAAGCCCGCGAGGCCGATCTCGGCGTGGCTTCGGGCAACGGCAAAGGACAGATCTTCATCAAGGGCAAGGTCATCGAGACCGTGCCGGAAGACCAGATCGTCGAGACGCTGCTCGCGCGGGCCAACGACATCGCCGCCCAGATGGAGGCCGACGGACAGGTGCCGGTAGGCGCCACCGGCCCTGTCGTCATCCCCATCCAGCATCCGAACGCGATGAACGCCGTTCGCTGAGGTTTTTCATCGGCGTCCGGCCGCCGTCGCCGCCGGCATCCGGCCGGACGGCCTGAGCGCGGCCGGATGTCGTCAGCTCACAGCGCAGAAGACCGGCGGATTGGCTAGTATGGTTGCGTGTTGAATCGGCAGCGTAACAGGTTTCGTATCCGCCGCGGCGAACGTCCCGCAGACGGGAAGTCGCGCGTATCCGACGAATCGGCCGCATCGCGGCGGCAACCGGGCGACAAGGCGTCGCCGGCCGCCTGGACGCGATGGCGCCGTCTGATGTGCACCGTGCCGATTTTCATCATCCTCATCGGCCTGCTGGTGTTCGTCTCCAATGCGACGGCCATGCCGTGGAACAATGAGCCCACAGGGCAGACTTTGTCGACACTGTCCGCCGATACCGGCGTGACGTTCGACAACCCGGGCGGCGTTCACCTCGCCAAGCGCGGCGAGTACGAGGTGAGCGAGCGGTCTGTATGGTTCGACGCGAAGAGACCATCTACGGGCGAGATCCAACGCACGCATGTCATCATCCGCGAGCCTGTCGGCGTCTCCGGGAAGCTGCCCGGCATGGTGTTCATGCACGGCGCGGGCTACGGTTCCGCCGTCGATTCGTTCGTCGACATGGCCTATGACCTGTCGTCCGCGGGATTCGTCACCGCCGTGCTCGACAAGCCGGTATGGTCCACGAACGACATAACACGCGATTATACGGGCTCGGCGGCCGTCTATGACGAAGTGATCCGCATGTTGCGCGGCCTCGACAACGTGGATGACAGGGAGGTCGGCATCTACGCGACCTCGGAATCGACATGGGTGTCGTCATATCTGCTGGACATGGACAAGGACATCGCGTTCCAGGTGCTGCTCAGCCCGATGGTGTTCACGCCGCGACAGGCGATAGGGTTCCTCGCCGCACAGGATTTCGCGCTGGTCGGAGCCCATGACGGATACCAGTCGATAGTCCGGCGCGTGTTCAACATCGATTCCGCGCTGTTCGGCGTCACGCTTCCCGACGTCCATACGCTCAAGCCGAGCGCGTATTCGATTCCGACGCTGGTAGCGTATGGATCGAAGGACGTGATGACCGCCCAGGTGGAGGGCGTGGAGGCGATCGTGGACATGGCCCTGCGCGCGGGCAACCATGACGTGAGCATCCGCGGCTATCCCGTGGCCAATCATGTGCTCCGGTTGGGCGACGAATCCGAAACCGGGACGCCGTTCGCGGACCAGTACGCCGCTGACGTGGTGGATTGGGCGGTCGGCACGGCGAAGGGCCTGCGCCAGACGAGCGAGCGCGTGGGAGGCGTGAACCTGTATCAGTCGATAGCAGTGCCGAAAGACCTGAAGGCGAATCGCGGCCTGACGGTGTACGGGCTGCTGCTGCACGTGTTCATGGTGTTCATGATGGTGCTTTCGCTGGTCATCGCCGTGGTCGCGCTGGTGGTGAAGATACGCGCGATGATCCGTCGCACCGGTCCGGCGCTGGGGTTCTCGCATGGTTTCGGCAACCAGCTGCTCACTCTGACGGTCACTACCGTGGCCACGCTGGCCCTGTTCGGCGCCGGTCTCGGACAGGTCATCATGGGTGTGGTGAAGATTGCCTGGGGCGGTGCCCCGCCAGAGAAGCCCGGACTCATGTATTGGAGCTGGCCGGTCATCCAGGTGGTGTGCACAGTGGTGGTGTGGGCGTGGTCCCGCGTGTTGGCCCGTCTGATCGAAGTGGCGTCGCTGCGCGGTGTCATCCGGTTCCCTCCGCGCAAGGGCGCGATCGGGGATGTGATGACAGGCCGTGATCCGGTGCTCGCCTCGACCAGACTTGGACGCGTGCTGTTCTGGGTGACGGCCGTCACCATGCTGTCGGTTCTGCTGATGTTCGCGTTCTGGGGATTGTTCGTCTACTGACGGCGTCCGCCGCAGCGAACGGTGGCGGAACCAATGGATACGCGAGGAACGGGAGGAAGCGCTTATGCCGCTGTATCGTGACGAAGGCGTCGTGTTGCGTACGACCAAACTCGGTGAAGCCGACCGCATCGTCACCTTGCTGACCCGCAGCCATGGCAAGATCCGAGCCGTGGCGAAGGGCGTGCGCCGTGTGAAATCACGGTTCGGCGGGCGGCTGGAGCCGTTCATGCGAGTTGACGTGCTCATCGCCACTGGGCGGACCCTGGACGTGGTGTCGCAGGCCGAGTCCATTTCGGCGTATGCGGCTCAGATCTGCGCCGATTACGGGGCGTACGGCATCGCCAATGTCATGGTGGAGACCGCCGACAAGCTGGTGTCCGCCGAAGGGGAGCGGGCCGTCGCGCAGTACCGTCTGCTGGTCGGCGGGCTGAACGCGCTGGCGCGTCACGCGCATCCGGCGGCGGCGATCGGGGAATCCTATGTGTTGCGTGCGTTGGCTTTGGCCGGGTGGACTCCGCGGCTGCATTCATGCGTGGTGTGCGGACGGCATGTCGCCGTCTCGCCGGTCGCCGGGGAGAGCGGCGATGACGGGGGCGCCGGGGAGGGCCGCATGTCGGGCCCGATGTTCTTCTCCCCGTCCGCCGGCGGGCTGATGTGTTCGACCGACCGCACGCCCGATGCGAAACGCATCGACCCGGACGAGGTGGTGCAGCTCTCGGCGGCGGTCGACGGGGATTGGGGAGTGCTTGACGGGGCTCCGCCGGATGCGCGGGTGTTGCGATTTGTTGAAGACTGGGGCGAGTATTATCTGGAACGCCCCATTCGTTCCTTGCGCTTGCTAGATTAGCGGTATGGCTTTTGAAAACGTCGATTACACGTCGCTGGACATTCCGGTGGCGCCATTTTCCGATCCTGCGCGTATCCCAGATTTCCCGAAGAACAAGGTGCCCCGTCATGTGGGCGTGATCATGGACGGCAACGGCCGCTGGGCGCAGCAGCGCGGGCTGGTGCGCACGGACGGCCATCAGGCGGCCGAGCCCGTGGTGTTCGACACGATCGCCGGTGCGATCGAGGCCGGCGTGCGGTATCTGAGCCTGTACACGTTCTCGACCGAGAACTGGAAGCGCTCACCGCAGGAGGTGCGCTTCCTGATGGGGTTCTCGCGCGAGATCATCCACCGTCGTGTCGCGCAGATGGACGATTGGGGCGTGCGAGTGCGCTGGTCCGGTCGCCGCCCGAAGCTGTGGAAGTCGGTGATCGACGAGCTTGAGGTGGCCATGGAGCGCACCAAGCACAACAAGGTCATCGATGTGGTGTTCTGCATCAACTACGGTGGCCGCGCCGAGATCGCCGACGCCTGCGCCGAGATCGCGCGCGAGGTGGCGGCGGGACGCATCAAGGGCGACCGCGTCACCGAGAAGATGATCGCCGACCACCTGTACAACCCCGACATTCCCGATTGCGATCTGGTGATCCGCACCTCCGGCGAGCAGCGCACGTCGAACTTCCTGCCGTGGGAGGCCGCCTACGCCGAGCTTGATTTCGTGCCCGAACTGTTCCCCGACTGCGGCCGCGATGTCCTCTGGCGCTCCATCGACCACTACATCCACCGCGATCGCAGATTCGGCGGCGTGAAGAAATAGGATTCCCGTTTCGCCCTGTGTTGGCGGGTCTGTTGTGAGGTGACCGGGAGAGCGCTCCTCGAGCGTCAAGACCACCCCCAGTTTCGCTCCGCTCAACAGCCCCGCCAGCGGGGGCGAGAAGAGGAAAGCTGCTCAGTAGCAGTCCCAGGTGTAGAGGACGCGTGAGAAGTCAAGCCGTTCCAGATCGCTGGGGGAGATGAAGAAGTTCGCCACGCCGGAGTCGCCGAACGACACATCGTTGGTCGAATCGATCTGCAGCAGCAGGTCGGTCGCCTTGTTCCACAGCGGATCCCTGTCATCATGCGGGTCGCTTTGCGTGAAGATCGGGTATCCGCCGACCTGGTGCCCGCCCGACATCAGCAGTGCGGCGAGCGAGTCGCGAATCTCCGCCTCATGTTCGCGGAAGAAGCCGTGGTCGTACTCGTTGAGCGTGCTGACGCAGCTTTGCAGCCGTCCCTCGAACCGGTAGTCAGTAGGCGTGATCGTCTGCTTGCCGGCCTGTGCGACTAGCCGTCGCTCGGTGTCGGGGTCGTTGAACGGCAGCACCGTGTCGTCATGCCAGGCGGGTTTGACGACACGGTTGGCATGCAGTGCGGTGACCGGCACGTTGGGGAGGTAGCGCACGCGCCACGAGCGTTGCGACTGCGGGTTGTCGTAGTCCGCTCCGTACAGGGTGTCCTCGCCGTCGATGAAGAACTGCAGCAGTCCCTGGGCGGGGAATCCGCGCAGCTGCGGCAGTTGGCTGAAGTTCAGCTGGGCCAGCAGATACAGCGGGTCCCCGGTGTCGAGATTGCGTGGCGCCTTCATGCCTTCCGGCACGTAGAACGCGCCGCCGAGCTTGCTGTCGGTGATCTGTGCGGGGGAGTCGTCCTCGGTCAGACGCAGCACCGGCATTTCGGTGGAATACCGTAGCAGTTGCGAAAGTTTCTCGGCAACGTAGTCGGTGATCCTGGGGATGTGCGCGGTGTCCTCGTAGGCGGCGTTTCGCTGGGATCTGCCGGTGACGCCAAGCTGGTCGATGGGGTTGCGGGGCCCCTCTTTGTCCACTTTCCCTACGATTTCCTGGGACGGTGTGTCACGACCGAATAATTTGTCCAGCAATCCCATGTGATTCCCCGTTTTCAGATCATCATCCTTGCACAGGAAAGCCTAGCAGCTGAAAGGCGATTTCGCTGACGCGATTGGTGAAGGCTTGGTACCGTCTTGCGGCGTGTCTTCCCGATTGCGTCAGCGGATTGGCCTCAGTCAGTCCAGGCCGATTGACTTGAGATGATGCAGCGTCAGCGAGGTGACGGTCAGCGAGCCGGATTCGGCGACGAGCCTGATCGCGCGGGGACCCTTGGACGCGTAGCTGTACGAGCTCATGACCTGCTTGCCGCCGTTGACGTAGACCTCGACACTGCCGCGGTCCACGAACACGCGCAGGCGCAACAGCCGTCGTCCTGCATGGGGATCGGCTCGACGAAGGGGCTCGTCCACCCGTACATGATCTGCCGCCCGTTCGTGTTGAACGACTGCGGCGCATAGAAATTGTGGCCGCAGTCCCACGGGCGGAACTCGGTTTCCGGCTTGAACTCGCCGTCCTTCTCCTGTTCGAGGGACGGGGCGAAGGCGATGGGCTCGCGGCGCCAGGTGACCATGTCCTCGCTGGAGACATGACCCCAATGGCACAGGCCCCACTGGGTGCCGTAGGGGTGCAGCTGGTAGAACACGTGCCAGCGGCCCTTGTAGTAGCACAGGCCGTTCGGGTCGGCCTCCTTGCGGAGCTCGTCCTTCTGCTCGGACGGGACCCGGAACAGGTAGATGAGCAGCATGCCGAGGCCGCAGGCGGCCATGAAGCCGGCCGACAGCACGATGGAGCCGATCAGCGCGCCCGTGCGGGTAGGTCTTGTTTGGTGCTGAGGGTTCTCCGCGCGGCTGCCGTGCCGTTGTGGGGAATCGTGTTTTGTACTGGAACAATAGAACGTCAATCGATTTACGTCAAACGATTGACGTTATGTGTCGTGCTGCGGAAGAGGGTTTCCGGCGAGGATTAACGGAACATATCTACCGGTGAGTGCGGCATGAGGTAAGGTGGAACGCATGGCTGGAAACTTCGTGCAACTGCATAACCACACGCACTACTCGCTGCTGGATGGGGCATCCAAGGTGCCCGATCTGGTCAAGCGCGTCAAGGAGCTGGGCATGCCGGCGGTCGGCATCACCGACCATGGCAACATGCACGGCGCCTACGAGCTGTGGCGTGCAGCGGTCGATTCCGGCGTCAAGCCGATCATCGGCATCGAGGCGTATGTGACCCCTGAAACCGCGCGGCAGGACAAGACGCGCGTGTCATGGGACACCAACTGGACCCCGGTTCCCGGCCATGCCCGCAACCCCGACGATGTCTCGGGCGGCGGCCTGATCACCCACCTGACCATGTGGGCGGAGAACGACGAAGGGCTGGTCAACCTCATCAAGGCGTCGTCCGTCGCCAACCTCGAAGGCCGTGTCATGCGCTATCCGCGTATGGACAAGGAGGTGCTGTCCACCTATTCCAAAGGCGTGATCGCCTCGTCCGGCTGCCCCTCCGGCATCATCCAGACCCGTCTGCGCCTAGGCCAGTTCGACGAGGCGCTGCGTGCCGCCGGCGAGTTCCAGGACATCTTCGGCAAGGACAATTTCTACATCGAGCTGATGGACCACGGCCTGTCCATCGAAAGCAAGGTTACCGGCGATCTGCTGACCATCGCCAAGAAGCTCGGCGCGCCCCTGCTCGCCACCAACGACTCGCACTACGTCATGGAGGCGGACAAAGACGCCCAGGACGCCATGCTGTGCATCAACTCCGGCGCCACGCTGGACGACCCCAACCGCTTCAAGTTCGAAGGATCGGGATACTACATCAAATCCGCCGAGGAGATGCGCGAGCTGTTCAAGGACCATCCCGACGCCTGCGACAACACGCTGGAGATCGCGGAACGCTGCAACGTGATCTTCGACGACCATGAGGATGGCGCGTTCATGCCGCAGTTCGACTGCCCCGAAGGGTGGGACGAGACCTCGCTGTTCCTCAAGAAGGTCGAGGAGGGCCTGGAGAAGCGCTACGACGGCAACCCGCCGATGGAGGTGCTCAAGCAGGCCGACTACGAATGCGGCGTCATCTGCCAGATGCAGTTCTGCGGCTACTTCCTCGTCGTCGCCGACTACATCAACTGGGCGAAGGAGCACGGCGTGATGGTGGGCCCGGGGCGAGGCTCCGCCGCAGGGGCCATGGTCGCCTATGCGATGGGCATCACCGAGCTCGATCCGCTCAAGCACGGCCTGATCTTCGAGAGGTTCCTGAACCCCGAGCGTGTGTCCCTGCCCGATATCGACGTCGACTTCGATCCCGAAGGCCGCATGCGCGTGCTGGGCTATGTGGCCGACAAGTACGGCCATGACAAGGTCGCCCAATGCGTGATCTACGGCACCATCAAGACCAAGCAGGCGCTCAAGGACTCCGCGCGCATCATGGGATTCCCCTTTGAGATGGGCACTCGTATCACCGAGGCGCTGCCGCCGGCCGCCACCGGAGGCAAGGACATCAGCGTGCACGACATCTTCGACCCGAGCGCCAAGCGCTACGCCGAGGCGCGCGAATACCGCGAGCTGTACGACTCCGATCCCGAAGTCAAGCGCATCACCGAGGAGGCGAAGGGCATCGAGGGGCTGATTCGCCAGACCGGAGTCCACGCGTGCGCCACGATCATGGGTTCCGCGCCGATCACCGACACCTCGCCGCTGCTGGAGCGCACCGACGGCACCGTCACCACCACGTTCGAGTACCATACGTGCGAAACGCTCGGCCTGGTCAAGATGGACTTCCTCGGCCTGTCCAACTTGACGGTCATCCGCGATACGCTCACCAACATCGAGCACAACGGCAAGGGCGTCATCGACTACACGAAGATCCCTCTCGATGACCGGGAGACGTACCAGCTGCTGTCGCGCGGAGACACGCTCGGCGTGTTCCAGCTCGATTCCGACGGCATGCGCTCGCTGCTCAAGACGCTCAAGCCCGATAACTTCAACGACATCTCCGCACTTATTGCCCTGTACCGACCGGGCCCGATGTCGATGGACTCGCACACCAACTACGCCAAGCGCAAGAACGGCCTGCAGAAGATTACGCCTATCCACCCCGAGCTCGACGAGCCCCTCAAGCAGGTGCTCGATGAGACGTACGGCCTGATCATCTATCAGGAGCAGGTGCAGTCAGCCGCGCGTATCCTGGCCGGCTATTCGCTGGGCAAGGCAGACGTGCTCAGGCGAGCCATGGGCAAGAAGAAGCCCGAGGTGCTGGCCAAGGAGAAGGTGCCGTTTTTCGCCGGCATGAAGGAGCATGGCTATTCCGAGGAGGCCGCAGAGGCGATCTGGGAGATCCTGGTCCCGTTCTCCGGCTATGCGTTCAACAAGGCACACTCCGCCGCGTACGGCCTGATCTCCTACTGGACCGCATACCTCAAGACGCACTACCCGGTCGAGTTCATGGCCGCGCTGCTGCAGGGCGCGGCGACCAACAAGAACAAGACCGCCCTGTATCTGGGCGAGGCTCGGAGAATGGGCATCCAAGTGCTCTCCCCGGATGTCAACGAGTCGGTCTACGAGTACTCCGCAGTCGGCGACGTCGTCCGATTCGGGCTCGGGGCTATCCGCAACGTCGGCGAGAATGCGGTCAAGGACATCATCGCGGAACGCGAGACGGGCCGTGGCAAATACGTGAACTTCATGGACTTCATCCGCCGCGTGCCGTTGACCGCGCTGAACAGGCGACTGGTCGAATCGCTGATCAAGGCGGGCGCATTCGATTCGATCGACCCGAACCGCCGGGCGCTGTTCACCGTGCACGAGTCGGCGATCGACTCGGTGGTCGGCCTCAAGCGCAAGCAGGCGGAAGGACAGTTCGACCTGTTCTCCGACACGGAGGATTCGGGCGCCGACGCGATGGGGGATGCGACGGTCGCCGTGCCGGACATCGAGGAATGGGACAAGAAGGACAAGCTCAAGTTCGAGCGCGATATGCTTGGCCTCTACGTGTCGGACCATCCGCTGAGCGGCATGCAAGCAGTGCTCGCCGGGATGCGGGAGATGTCCATCGCCCATCTGATTGACCGTGCGCCCACCATGCCCAGCGGGCAGCAGGTCACGCTGGCGGGACTGATTACCAACGTCGATCGACGAGTCTCGAAGAAGGGCAACCCGTGGGCGATCGTCACCATCGAGGACATGGAAAGCTCCATCCAGTGCATGTTCTTCGGCAAAGTGTACGAGGCGGCGAGCACGGAGCTCATACAGGATGCGGTCGTGCAGGTGCGCGGCCAGGTCGAGGTTCGGGACGAGACCGTCAGCATGCGCGCCACGGAAATGCAGCCGGTCGCGCTGGAGACCGATGACGAGCGTCCGTTCCTGATCACCTTGCCGCTGGTGGCCCTGGGGCGCGGCAACATGCAGCAGCTTGCGCAGATCATCACGCGGCATCCGGGATTCTGCGAAGTGCGGCTTGCCGTGCTCGACGCCAAGGGCAACGCACAGGTGATGACCTTCGGCGATAGGTTCCGCGTCAAACGCGACACCAGCCTGTTCGCCGAGATCAAGAGCCTGTTCGGCCCGAGCTGCCTGCCGACGGCCTGAGACCATCAGCCGGAATGTGACCATATGCGCTACGGAATCCGCTGACGATGGGCGTATGCAGGTAGAATGAGAGCGAAACGGGGCCGCTGGCTGCCGTCAATTATGGGCTTGGACCTAGAGGGAAGAACGATGATGGTGTGTTCACATTGCGGCGCAGACAACGCCGATGGAAGCTTGTTCTGCAGGGCGTGCGGTGCACAATTGACGGCGGCGACGGCGGTGACGGCACAGCCGGCCGCTGCGGCACCGGCGACGCCTGCGTACACGACGCAGCCGCAGACTTCGGCTTCGCAGGTTCCTCAATCAGCGCAGTATCCGGCGCAGCCGCCGCAACCGGTACAGACGACCGGGATGCCTCCCGTTCCCGCGCCCGCCGTTCCCGCGGCGCCCGGCACCGCTTACCAGCAGCAGCCGCAAATGGCCGGATACCAGCAGCAGCCGTATCGGGCTCAGACGTATCCGCAGCAGCCGGTCGATTCCCAGCAGTACGGCCAATACCAGCAGCCGGGCGTCCCCGGAGTCCCCATGGCTCCCGTGGCACCGGTCGCGCAGAAGAAATCCAAGAAGCCGCTCATCATCGTGCTCGCCATCATCATCGTGGCCGCGCTGGTCACCGGTGGCGTGTTCCTGTTCCTGCACCTGTCCCAGCCGGGCGTCAACGGAACGTATTCACTCAGCGCCGGCGGCAACACCGGCACCCTGAGCGTCGACGGAAAGAAGATGTCGCTTGATCTGCCGGGCAATGACGACGGAAAGCCGGCGGTCAGCGCCACGATCGACAAGGTCACAAGTGGCAATGGCAGCCATTCATACACGCTGAAGGATCTGAAGTTCAGCGGTGCGAGCGGCAATTACGTGATGTCCGAGGTCACCGGCCTCATCGGGTACATCGGCGGTCTGGGCGAGGAACAGGGCACGGCCGTTCTCAACGCGCTCAGCCCGACCGTCACCATCCCCGATGGCGCGTCCAAGGGCGAGCCGAACGGCACCTGGTCGGTCTCCTGCTCGGTCATGGGACTGGGCATGGGCATCTCAGCCAACTTCAAGGATGATGGCACATTGACGATGTCGGTACAGGCCACCGGTCATGGCGAGTCGACGCTCCATGGCACATGGAGCAAGACCGGTGACGCGACATTCGACGTTTCCCTCGATGATCCCGATATGACTATGACACTGTCATTGAAGAAGTGACCTGCACGCGCTGAAAATATGGTTGTGGCCCCGACACGATACCGGTGTCGGGGCCACAACCATATTCGCGCACGAGGAATTCGGCCGCCGTCACTCGCGTGCGAGGCGGATGTGCTCGATGTCGTTGCGTGAGCTCTTGCGGTACAGCACGAACCGGTTGCCGATGACCTGCACCACCTGCGCGCCGATCTGGCCGGCGAGCTTGTCGGCGGCCTCCTTCGCCGTCAGACCGGAGCCGTCCTGCACGGCGACCTTGAGCAGCTCGTGGCTGTCCATCGTCTCCGATGCCTGCTTCACCGCGGCGTCGGTCAGGTCGTTCTTGCCGATGTAGAGCAGTGGGTTCAGCTGATTCGCCATCGCGCGCAGCTGCTTGACCTGCTTCTTGCTCAATGCCATGTCTGGTCCTCTCCGTCAATCTGATGTGCTGTGTACGAGGATAGCGGAGCGGCACGATGAACGGCATGGACGCTTCTGGAAATCCTTCAAAACACCGACTAATGTCTATGGCGGGGACGAAAGAAATGCGACATCATGTCTGATAATGATGTCGCAGACATCCACAATATCCTCAAGGAGGCGGAATATGTATTATTCCAGTGGCAACTATGAAGCGTTCGCACGACCGAAGAAGCCGGCGGGTGTCGACGGCAAGTCCGCGTACATCATCGGCACGGGACTTGCGGCGCTGTCGGCGGCCTGCTATCTGGTGCGAGATGCGCAGATGCCAGGCAAGAACATCCACATCCTCGAAAAGGACGCGGTGGCCGGCGGGGCGTGCGACGGCGCCGACATCCCCGGCCTCGGCTATGTCATGCGCGGCGGGCGCGAGATGGACAACCACTTCGAGGTGATGTGGGACCTGTTCCGCTCCATCCCGTCGGTCGAGACCGAAGGCGTCTCCGTGCTCGACGAGTATTACTGGCTCAACAAGGACGACCCCAACTATTCGCTGTGCCGCGCCACCAAGGACCGCGGGCAGGATGCGGGACTCCAGGGCAAATTCGGGCTGAGCGACAAGGCCTCGATGGAGATCATGAAACTGTTCTTCACTCCGGACGAGGAACTGTACGACAAGCCGATCACCGATTTCTTCGACGACGAGGTGCTGAAATCCAACTTCTGGCTGTACTGGCGCACCATGTTCGCGTTCGAGAACTGGCATTCCGCGCTGGAAATGAAACTGTACATCAAACGGTACATCCACCACATCGGCGGTCTGCCGGACTTCAGCGCGTTGCGGTTCACCCGATACAACCAGTACGAGTCGATGATCCTGCCGATGGTGAAGTACCTCGAAGCGCACGGCGTGCAGTTCCACTACAACACCAAGGTCGAGAACGTCGAGTTTGCGATCGGCGGCGGGAACGGACCCGAACGCGAGCGCACCGGGGTCGGACAGGACACGATCCAGAAGATCCAGGCCACGTCCGGCTTCTTCAAGCGCAACCCGTACGGCACGAACACGAAGAAACTCGCCGTCCGCATCGACATCGACCACGAAGGTGACAAGTCGTCCATCGACCTGACGCAGAACGATCTGGTGTTCATCACCAACGGCGGTTGCGTGGAGAACTCCACGATGGGTTCCCAGCATTCGCCGGCCGCATGGAATCCGGACCTCAAGCCCGGTGGCGGTTGGGACATGTGGCGGCGCATCGCCAAGCAGGACCCGAGCTTCGGGCATCCCGACACATTCTGCTCGGACCCGGATGCCACCAAGTGGATGAGCGCCACGGTGACTACGCTCGACGCAGAGATTCCGCCGTACATCAAACGCATCTGCAAGCGCGACCCGTTCTCCGGGCGCGTGGTGACCGGTGGCATCGTGACCGTGGAGGACTCCAACTGGCTGATGAGCTGGACGCTCAACCGCCAGCAGCAGTTCCGTGACCAGCCCAAGGACCAGCTGTGCGTATGGGTGTATGGCCTGTTCCCCGACAAGCCGGGCAACTATATCAAGAAGCCGATGACCGAATGCACCGGCGAGGAGATCTGCCAGGAATGGCTGTACCACATGGGCGTGCCGACCGACAAGATCGAGGCGCTCGCGAAATCCCACGCGAACACCGTGCCGGTCATGATGCCGTACATCACCGCGTTCTTCATGCCGCGTTCGGCCGGTGATCGGCCGGACGTGGTGCCGGATGGCGCCGTGAACTTCGCGTTCCTCGGCCAGTTCGCCGAGACGCCGCGCGACACGATCTTCACTACCGAATACTCGATGCGCACCGGCATGGAGGCCGTGTACACGCTGCTCGACGTGGACCGCGGCGTGCCGGAGGTGTGGGGCAGCGTCTACGACGTGCGCAACCTGCTCAACGCCACGGTCAAACTGCGCGATGGCTCCCCGGTCACCGATATGAAGCTCAATGTCGTGGAGCGCGCCGTTATGAAGAAGGTCCTCAAGAAGCTCGGCAAGACCGACATCGGCATGCTGCTGCGCGAGTACGGGGCGATCTGACGGCATCGGCCTCGCAGCGAACCGTTCTCATTAGGAAACGTGTGAGGATTCCTCACGTAACCGCACAAGTGAACATTTCGGTAAGGCCCGGAATTCCGGTCCTCTGAAGGGTTCCGTGTTCGTTTGGCGGACCGCAGGGCTCGCACGTTTCCCAATGAGAACGGTTCGCTGCGTATCGCGGGCTGTATCGCCCCGCCTGATGCAATGCTCTCAGCGTCTGCAGCAGTTGCTCCTGCAAGGCCGTCCTGCCGGCGAAGTACTGGAAGTCGTCGATGAGTACCATGTCGATATGCCTAAACCGGTTGCCGGACAGGGTGATCCGGTCTTGTCGCAGGTCGGCATCCTGCGCCGTCATGACGAATTCATTGGCATGATCCTCACTGGTGAGATAGGGGCACTTCGCGGAAGGGAGTCAGCGCGAGCGTTTCGAATGTCTGATCCCTGTTCAGACGTGCAGTCAGATTGATGGCGGGCATGATCGTCTCCTGTGGGTTGCTCTCCATTCGGTAGACGGATTCGCCTCACCGAATGCGGGGATTCCAACATAGGGTCCGATTCACTTATCCGGTAGATATGTTCCTCTTATTGTTGCGCGTATGTCGACGCCAGATATTCCCCGGTATCGTGCAGCATCTTGCGCAATGAAGCCGGCGACAATATCTCGATGATGTGCGAATCCGCGTACTGCAACGCCCACCAAAGGGTCGCGTGTTCGTTCGCGACGACGTGCACATCGTATTCGCGCTCGCCGGTCTGGACGACATCGGCGTCGGCGAACCAGTCGTACAGCGGTTCAAGCGCCCCGTGGATCTTCATGTGGATCGGCGTCGCCTTGCCGTCCATCGGATAAGGTCGCTCGTTCATATGCCGCACGATGTCGAACGGTTGCCCCGGCGTGGGGCTGAAGCTGTCGAGCGTGCGTTTGAGTGAGTGGTCCGGCCCCTCAATGGACAGGTCCCGGATGCGTTCCACATGCAGGTAGGACAGCGAGTCATACCGGTGCATGTGGCACAGCAGGTAGTATTTGCTGTTCTTGTACATCAGGTGGTAGGGGTCCGCCAGATATGTCTTGATGTCGCCGTCGCCGTTACGGCGGGGGACGAGATTGCCGTTGACGTCGTACGTGCAGTACCGGAACCGGATCACGCGCCCGTATGCGATGGCATCGTTCAGAATCTCGATGTTGTTGAGGAACTCCGTATTGTAGTTCTTGGGCGTGGTGAGTTGTTCGAGGCCGCGCAATTGGCCGGATTTGCCGGCGAACGTGTAGATCTTGGCGATGAGTTCGCGTAGGTATTCGCCGTCCGAGCTCGACAGCGCCGCGCCGTCCACGAGCAGGCGCATCTGCGCGATGTCGAAGACCGGTTCGATGTACCAGCCGGGTCGGGGGTTGGCGCTTTCCGCGTTGACCAGATCCCGCCGGTCGAGGTGGCCCACATGGCGGTCGAACGGCGTCATGGACTGCAATGCCTTGAGATGCCCGCGCACGGTTTTGTCGGATACATTGATGCGTTTGCTGATTTCCGCGGCAGTGAGGCCGTGCTCGGGGTCGGTGTGCTTGATGAGCTGTTCCAGGATTTCGATGACGATCTGAGCGGTGGGGAGTGCCGATGATGCAGCCACGATGTCTCCTCTCCCTTGACGGATACCGTGCCACCTGGGTGATTAAAACGGTAGATAACTACCGGTAATCATATCATCGCCTGTTGCGTGTGGCGTATCGCTCTCAATGAGAGCGATACGCCACACGGATAAGGATCCATCAGAAATCGAAATTGTCCGGGTCGGCGCTGTTGCGCTTACCGGTGTCCATGGCACTGATCGCAGCCATGTCATCGTCCGACAGCACGAAGTCGAACACGTCGATGTTCTGCCTGATGCGATCGGCGTGCGTGGACTTCGGCAGCACGACGACGCCGCGCTGGATGTGCCAGCGGATCACGGTCTGCGCAGCGGACTTACCGTACTTCGCGCCGATCTCGGCCAGCTCGGGGATGGCGAGCAGGTCGCCGCCGGTGCCGCCCAGCGGGCTGTACGCCTCGGTGGCGATGCCCTTGGCAGACAGCTCGTCCACCAGCGGCTGGTTGGTGAACTGCGGCGAGGATTCGATCTGATCGACGGCCGGCGTCACGTCGCTGTTCTTCAGCAGGTCGGCGAGATGATGCGGCTGGAAATTGCTCACGCCGATCGCCTTCGCACGCCCGGAGGCATAGATCTCCTGCAGGTCGTCCCACGCCTGCTGCCAGACGTCCGCCGGCCAGTGGATCAGATACAGATCCACATAATCCATGCCCAGGCGGTCGAGGCTCTCCTGGAACGCTTCTTTGCCGCGGTGCGCGCGAATGTCGTCGTTCCACAGCTTGGTGGTGACGAACAGGTCGCCTCGCGGCACGCCGGAACGGCGGATTCCCTCGCCGACAGACGTCTCGTTGCGATATATCATCGCCGTGTCGATATGCCTATATCCGTTCTCCAACGCGGTCTGCACCGCGTTTACCGTCGTGTCGCCGTCCGGCGTGCGGAACACGCCCAGACCGATCTGCGGGATGACCGTGCCGTTGTTCAGCGTGATCGTCGATTGAATCGCCATGACCATTGTCTCCTGTGATATTGCCGATGATGCGTCGCAGACAATTGTAATGATGCCGGCGAAGGCGAATCGACAGGCGAGCAGGCAATGCTGCGCCCGCAGGACGTCCCAAATCGCAGGTCCCGGCCGGGACGGGGGGCGTTTCCTCGCCGTGCCCGACCGCGGGTGGGCAAGAGATGAACGATGACGCTTGCGCATGCATGGCCGCGTATTACCATGAGTACTGGTTCGCAGGTGTGGCGCCGTGGGGTGCCGGGCGGCGGCGATCGTCCGCCGCGAATCCGTGGGGAAACGAGGCATATGGTGAGTGATGACACGACGCGGGGGCAGCAGGGGAGTGCCGAGGCTCAGGAGCTGACGCTGAACGACAAGGCGCATTCGGTGATTCCTCAGATAGGGTTCGGCACGTTCCAGATTCCGCCGGAGGACACACAGCGCGCGGTCGAGGAGGCGCTGGAGATCGGCTACCGGCACATCGACACCGCGGCCGCGTACTACAACGAGAAAGAGGTCGGCGACGCGCTGAAGGCCACCGGCATGGCCGGCAAGGTGTGGGTGACGACCAAGCTGCGCAACTGCGACCAGGGGTATGATTCGACGATGGTCGCGTTCGACCGTTCCCGCAGCAACCTCGGCGTCGACGTGGTGGACATGTATCTGATCCACTGGCCGTTCGCCGCGGCGGGGTTCTTCAAGGAGACGTGGCGCGCGCTGCTGAAGCTGCGCGACGAAGGCGCGGTCCGTGTGCCCGGCGTCAGCAACTTCCTGCCGCAGCACCTGCGTGCGCTGATCGAGGATTCCGGTGAGACCCCGGCCGTGAACCAGATCGAGGTCCATCCTCGGTTCAACCAGCCGGGAAACCGTGCGTTCTGCGCGGCGAACGGCGTGGCCGTCGAGGCATACAGCCCGCTCGGCCACGGAAAGGACATCGAATCCGAGCCCGTCGTCGCCGCGGCGAAGGCGCATGATGTCACGCCGGCGCAGGTGGTGCTGCGCTGGCACACGCAGGAGGGGCGCATCATTATCCCCAAGTCGAAGCACGTGGAACGCATGCGGGTGAACCTCGCCAGCTCCGATTTCGATTTGACGTCGGCCGAACTGGCGGCGATCGATGCGCTCGACGACCCGCATGACAACGTCAGCGCCGATCCGGCGACCTTCATGCATTCCCAGTCGTGGGCCGACCAGCACGTGCGCGGCAATATCTGATTGTGGCGGGGAGGGACGGTCGGCGGGATCACCCCCAGTCGGCTGCGGCTTGGTCTGTGGGCGAGATGTAAGCGGGCGTGGGTTGTGCGGAGGTGTGCGGTATGGATGGTGAAATGGAGCGGGTCTTGCCGGATGATGCGGACGATGGTGCCGAACGCCGGTGGATCGATGACACGCTGAACCGGCTTTCGCGCTCCTCATTCCGTGCGAAATTCGAGTTGTCGGCGAAGGACCGCGCGTATGCGCGGGCGAAGGGCAAGGCCATGATCGATCGCCATGCCCGCGAGCTGCTGCGCGCCCGCATCGGGGCGGCGAATCCGCGCAACGACGGGCGCCAGACGCCGTGGCGCGGGCATCCGGTGTTTACCGCGCAGCATGCCACCGCCACGTGCTGCCGCGGGTGCATCGCCAAATGGCACCATCTTCCCCAAGGCAGGGAGCTCACCGATGCCGAAATCGATCGCTTGGCGGACCTGGTCATGGCGTGGATAGAGCGCGATCTCATACGTCATCCCGCCGTCTGAGTTCGTCCATCGTGCTGCATCCGCCGCGGGCGAGGTATACGGTTCGGGGCCGATGTTGCCGCCGCCGAAAAAATATGAAGGTGATTACAATCGTGATTATTTTGTGAAGGTGTAGCGTCGATGCTGGATAAATGACTGTTTCTCAGTCGCAGAGGAAGTTACGGCGATGATGACACAAGACGGAACCTGTCTCATATCACGGTCGTCGCGAAAAGAAAATTACGGGGGTGTAATGGAAAAATCAGACAACTATTTTCAAGGAAAGCGGTACGTGGCGGCACTGATAGCGGCCATGACGCTTCTTTCGGGAGCAGGATTCACGGCGTCCGTGGCATCCGCGGACACCGACACGGTGGGCTATGAGACTGGTCGCATTGCGTTTTCAGGGGCTCGGACCGTATGCGGGGAGTACTCCATCGATTTCGCGGCTCTGACCCGCTCCCGGATGTTCCTGATTGACGGGGGCCGGCGTGGAACTGAAGGGGCCTGACACCGACTATCAGTGCCCGGGTGGCATCATCGGCTTTGACAATTGCTCGAATGCCGGTTACAGCAGTGCGGAGATCATCCGGCCGGCGGATGTCAAGGGAAAGAAGAAGCCGGATTCGTCGCGTCCCTATCTATGTTTCCTGGCCGAACGCATGAATGTGCCTCCTGCTGACGATGCCGTGTACCATCTGCAGGAATGACCGGGCGAGGGTCTACGCCGGACCGGTGTAGAGGTGACCGGGCTGTCGAAGTTGTGCCACACCAGGGCAATTTCGGCGGTTTTGAGCGTGGTGTGGCCACGTCCGTATGTAGGGATGTTTACACGTGGCGAGCAAACCGTTGGAAAATGGCGGTTTGTGGTTTCAGCTGTCTGTCCGCGCTGTACCATACCAGAGAATGATAAGGTTAACATCGCATTGTGAGGCACGCGAATTGCCACACAATGCCTAAAAGACGTGTTTTCTCGCTGGTGTGGTACAGCCTCGACGCCGATCGTCTCACATTGCAGACGGTGAATCTCGAAGCATGGATGGCGCGGCCCTGCCGGTGCATGGCATGATGATGCGACTCGTGTCAGACCGCGGATTCACGTCGCTTTTTTCGGTCAGCCGCCTTTTCCCGGCGTGCCAGCTCCTCGACCGTCATGGCGATCACACGAAAATCGACGTCACAGCCGCGGAGGGTAAGCTCACGCGCGACATTGAGCGCGAATTCGGCACATGCGACCTCGTCTCTGATGTCATCGGCCGTTATGACGATGATCGTCCATCCCAATTGCCGAAGCCGGTCTCGTTTTTTGCGATCCCTGCGCCATTGGTGCTTGTCGGTCCGATGATGATCGCCGTCGTATTCCACCGCGACCTTGAAATGCTTCCATGCAATGTCCAGGCTCATTGGCTTGCCCGAATCGAACATCGCCCTGTCGACATGGCAGTTGACCTCCGCGTCGGGCAGGCCGTGCCGGAGGAGTACCAGTCTCGCCTTGCTCTCCTTCGGCGACAGCACGTTGGCCTTGACCAGTTGCAGTGCGGTCCGGCAAGCGGTCTTCCCGAGAAAGTATGGCGCATTGTCGATGAACTCGCGCAAGGACGACAAGACCAGTCGGGGATATCTGCCCGATGATTTCGATATGGCGGTGATGATGGCCTCCGCCAGTATGACGAGTTCCTCCAAGGACACGTGTGATGACAGCTGCGCCCAGGCATGGAAGGGATGCAACGCGAATACATTGCCCTTGATCGGTACGCACGCATCAGGATGAGTGGCGATCAGCTTCCATACATGCGGATGCGTGCCGGGAATGCGGCGCCGCCTCCTGTCGGGAGTGCTGGAGGTGATGTGCAGCATCTCCGCGTCCAGATCGCAGGCCTCCGGCAACGGCACCTGCTGCAGGGCGAGAGCGGTGGTCATGCCGAACAGCACATTGCCTCCGATGCGCCACGCCAATGCGGCGCAGCACATGATGGCATCCTGGGCGCGGTCGCGCAGCGATTGCGTCATGGGCGTTCTCTCGCCCATCGGCTGGAGCATCACATCGTTCATGAATGTCACGGTAGCGTATTCGCGCTGTCGGTGTGATGAACCATGGAAAAAATGTGGATATGTGGATGAATGCATGGATATCCACAGCTATCCACATCGCCGACGAGCCTGCGCGATTTCTCACGATGTGGGTGATACGGCGATTCTGGGAGGATTACGACAGCGTGCATTGGTACGATAGGGCGTTATGAGCGAGAACATCATGCGAATCATTGATCTGCGGGGCAAGAACCTGTCCCGCGCCGAGTTACTTGCCGCGATGCCGCGCGCCGCGATGGGCACTTCCGAAGCCACCGATCTGGTGCGGCCTATTCTTGACGACGTCAAGGAACGCGGCGCCGCGGCCCTGCGAGACTTCGAGGAGAAGTTCGATCATGTGCGTCCCGAGCACCTGCGCGTGCCGGTCGAGGCGATGACCGCGGCACTTGAGACGCTTGATCCCGAAGTACGCGCCGCCATCGAGGAGTCCGTGCGTCGCGCACGCGCCGTCGCCGCCAACCAGGTGCCGAAGGACTTTTACACCGATCTGGCCGAAGGCGCCCGCGTCGCCGAGCGTTGGATTCCGATCCAGCGCGTCGGTCTGTACGTGCCCGGCGGCAAGGCTGTCTACCCGTCTTCCGTGATCATGAACGCCGTGCCGGCGCAGGCCGCTGGCGTCGAGTCGCTGGCCATCGCCACTCCGCCCGCACGCGACAATGCGGAAGGACTGCCCAACAAGACCATCCTCGCCACCTGCGCCATCCTCGGCGTCGACGAGGTCTACGCGGTCGGTGGCGCCCAGGCCATCGCCATGTTCGCATACGGAGCCAAGGGCTCCGAGCCGCAGGACGGAGACGTGCTGTGCGACCCGGTCGACAAGATCACCGGCCCGGGCAACATCTTCGTGGCCACCGCCAAGTCGCTCGTCTCCGCGTTCGTGGGCATCGACGCGGTCGCCGGCCCCACCGAGATCGGCATCATCGCCGACAAGACCGCCGACCCGAGCCTGCTGGCCGCCGACCTGATCGGTCAGGCCGAGCATGACGAGCTCGCCGGCTCCGTGCTGTTCACCGATTCCACCGAGATCGCCGAGAAGGTTCAGGAGTCCCTGAACTACCGCGTGCCGCGCACCGAACACGCCGAGCGCGTCCACACGTCGCTGTCCGGAAGCCAGTCGGCCATCGTCCTGACCGACAGCCTCGACCAGTCCATCGACGCGGCCAACGCATATGCGGCCGAGCATCTCGAAATCCAGACTGCCGACGCGGACGCCGTCGTGCCGCGCATCAAGAACGCGGGCGCCATCTTCCGCGGCCCGTACTCCCCGGTGCCGCTGGGCGATTACATGTCCGGCTCCAACCACGTGCTGCCCACCGGCGGCACCGCCCGCTTCGCTGCGGGACTCGGCGTGCACACGTTCATGAAGCCCGTCGAGGTCATCGAATACGACGAGGAGGGCCTGAAGGCCCTCGCCGCGCGCATCAACGCCTTCGCCGTCTCCGAGGACCTGCCCGCCCACGGCGAGTGTGTCCTGTCGCGCTTCGTCAAGGATCCGTACGACAAGGCCACGCTGCGCGAACAGGAGAAGGAAGCCGGTCTGCGCTAAGGGCTGCTTGGGTGGTTTGACCACCCCCAGTCTGCCGCGCAGACAGCCCCCGTCAGCGGGGGCGATGAGCGGATCGAATGTGCCGCGTACGGATGCGAATACAACCCCCGTCAGCGGGACTATAGACGGAAAGAACAGAGAGCAATGAGTGAGAACAACAGCAATGCGATTCCGGCGAGCCTGCCGCTCAGGAACGATCTGATCGGCGAGGAGCCGTACGGCGCGCCGCAGCTCGACGTGCCGGTGTGCCTGAACGTCAACGAGAACCCGTATGCGCCGGATCCGGCCGTGTGCGACACCATCGCCAGGCGCGTGCGTGAGATCGCGCCCACGCTCAACCGCTACCCGGATCGCGAGCATATCGAACTGCGCCAGGCGTTCTCCGACTACCTCGCCCGCGAATCCGGCACCCGTCTCGACGTGGACGAACTGTGGGGCGCGAACGGCTCCAACGAGATTATGCTCCAGCTGTTCCAGGCCTTCGGCGGCCCGGGCCGCACCGCCTTGGGCGCCGACCCGACCTACTCCATGTACCCCGAATACGCGCGCGATACGTTCACTGGCTGGAAGCTCGCCCACCGCAACGCCGATTTCACGCTGAACGTCGACAGGGTAATCGAGGCCATCGCCGAGGTCAAGCCCTCGATGGTGCTGCTCACCAGCCCGAACAACCCCACCGGCACGCCGCTGCCGATGGCCGACATCGAACGCATCCTCGCCGCCTGCGAGACCGCCGATGTGGCGGGCGCGGGCGAAGGCGTCCACCCGATCCTCGTCATCGACGAGGCGTACGTGGAGTTCCGCAAGCCCGGCACGCCGAGCGCGGTCTCGCTCATCAAGAACCACCCGAACCTCGCCGTCAGCCGCACGATGAGCAAGGCGTTCGCATTCGCCGGCGCACGTGTCGGCTATCTCGCCGCGAGCAAGGGCATCATCGACTGCGTGCGCATCGTGCGTATGCCCTACCACCTGTCCGCCGTGACCCAGGCCGCCGCGCTCGCGGCGTTCGAACACACCGACGAGCAGCTGAGCCGCGTCGAGCACCTGCGTGAGATCCGCGAATCCACCGCCGAATGGCTGTCACGTCAGACCTACAAGGGCGAGCCGCTCGAAGTGGCCGAGTCCGGTTCGAACTTCCTGCTGTTCGGTGGGCATTTCGACGACCGCGAGGCCATCTTCGACGAGCTGCTCAGGCGCGGCGTGCTTATCCGCGTGGTCGGCCCGGACGGCTGGCTGCGCATGTGCATGGGCACCGACAAGGAGATGGAACAATTCCGTAACGCGCTGACCGAAGCATTGCGTATTGTAGAAAGCAGATAACAACTCCCGAAACGCCGGCGGCGCGCGCGACCATCAACGTCATGACCCGTCGTCGGCGACCGCCGACCGGCACACTGGCCGGCAGGCAAGCCGGGACTTATCGGGACATATCAGGATCAAGGACCAAGGAGCACATCATGGCGCGTACCGCGCACATCGTCCGCGAGACCAGCGAATCGCACATCGAACTCAGCCTGAACCTTGACGGCACCGGCAAGACCGACATCGACACCTCCGTGCCGTTCTACAACCATATGATGAACGCGCTCGGCAAGCATTCGCTCATCGACCTGACGATTCATGCGCACGGCGACACCGACATCGACGTGCACCACACCGTCGAGGATACGGCCATCGTGTTCGGCGAGGCGTTGAAGCAGGCGCTCGGCGACAAGCGAGGCATCCGCCGCTTCGCCGACGCCACCGTGCCGCTCGACGAGGCGCTCGCCAAGGCC
>ENA-OPSD01000170-OPSD01000170.1-human-gut-metagenome-genome-assembly--contig:-NODE-170-length-61928-cov-6.567938_pt1 | contig 61928 bp, 56 predicted proteins | sample MGYA00241453_ERZ501898 | MGnify/ENA primary metagenome ERZ501898 (study PRJEB25962, sample SAMEA2042226) | human gut metagenome | biome: human gut; feature: human-associated habitat; material: faeces... | reverse complement strand
AAGAGTGTTGGACTCGGTATATGTGTTTTTTTGACGCTGCTACTTGTCTCACAGCTTCATTATGAAAAGCGGATACAAAAATTTGTGTTGAGGAACGAGGAAGAACTTACAGAGTTTACAAAAAACTACCTGGCAGTGGAACAAAGGGAAAGACGACATATGTTTGAAGAGTGGAAAGAGGAAAATGGTTACAGCGTACAGTTGACAGGGTTATTTCCGGAAAACGTAGTGGCATTTTATATGGGAGGTTTTGGGCTGGCTCCATCATCTGTGTATTATGGATTTTACTATTCACCCGAAGATATTCCGGTTGGAACCGGGGAAGGTCAGCTTGTAAAAGCAGAGGGAGACAATGCGGGCTGGAGCTGGCAGGGATACGGAGACAATGGAGGAGAGATTCGAAAAATAAAACCGCATTGGTATTATTATAAATGCTGGTTTTGATGTAGAAAAGCAATCGTTCTTCACGAATGCATCATAATCCCCCACTCGCTTCTGGAACGCCACTGCTCATTCATCCAGTCGACTGCCTGCTGTCTGCCTTCTTCTGTGAATGGAAAAGTGGCGGAAATTTTCTGATCGTCGGGAGTGGTTGAAAAATTATAAGGTCCAGGCCAGACGGTGGCGCGGAAAATATCGTTTTCAGCGTCATCTTTTTCTTTTTTTACAAGGTAGCGCATGCCCTTGTAACTTCCGGTAAATTTTTCTTTTTTATAAAAATTCATATTTAAAATATCTTCTGCTGTGATCATATAAAACCTCGGAATATATTTTTTTGAAAGTAAAGTTATTATAGTCTATTTTGTGAAATTGTGAAAGGAAAAACACAAGGTTTCATTGCAAAAAATCCGGGAATATCATAGAATGGTTGAGAAGAAAACAGTATAGACAGGATGTATATACAGAAAGCAGGGGAACTATGAAATTTTCAGAAATGCCATACAAACGCATTGATATGGAAGAAGTAGAAAAAGAGTATAAGAGCATTATCGAGCGCACGAAGAATGCAAAAAGCGGAGAGGAGCAGTTTGAGATCCACCGGGAGTACTATAAATTTACCGCGGATGTGCAGACAAGCATGGAACTTGCAATGATCCGCCATGACATTGATACGACCGATGAATTTTATGAGAAAGAAAGCGATTTCTATGATGAGGTCGGACCGATCATCAGCCAGTATGAGAATGAATACGGAAAAGTACTTTATGATTCTCCTTACAGAGACTATCTGGAGAGTAAGATCGGAAAAGTAACATTTAAAAATATCGAGATCGCAAACAAGGCTTTTGACGAGAAGATCATTCCGTTAATGCAGGAAGAAAATGTATTGAGCAGCCGTTACAGTAAGCTGATCGCTACAGCGAAGATTCCTTTTGAGGGAGAAGTTTACAATCTGTCGCTCATGAAAAAGTTCCAGACCAGCCCGGATCGCGAGTTGAGAAGAAAAGCATGGAAGGCAGTCAGTGACTATTTCCTGTCTGTTACAGATGAGATCGACGAGATTTACGATAAGATGGTGAAAAACAGAACCGAGCAGGCAAGACAGCTTGGTTATGAAAACTATGTGGAGCTGGGTTATTATCGTATGAACCGCAACTGTTATGACAAGGAAATGGTCGAAAATTTCCGGAAACAGGTGAAGGAATACTTTGTCCCGTTTGCCAATAAACTCCACGAGCAGCGCAGACAGCGTATTGGCGTGGAGAAGCTTTCTTATATTGATACAGATGTCTATTTCACGAATGGAAATCCTGCGCCGGTCGGAACACCGGAGGAAATTCTTGCGGCAGGACAGAAAATGTACAGTGAACTGTCTCCACAGACAAAGGAATTTTTTGATTTTATGATGGAGAATGAACTTTTTGACGTGCTCGGAAGAAAAACAAAGCGTCAGGGCGGCTATATGACCTATATTCCAAATTTCAAGTCTCCATTTATTTTTGCAAACTTCAACGGAACAAGCGGAGATGTGGACGTCATCACCCATGAATGTGGCCATGCATTCCAGGGATATCTGTTAAGAGACGAAGAGATCCGTGAGTTCGCCGATATCACAATGGAGATAGCGGAAATCCACTCCATGTCGATGGAGTACTTCGCATATAACTGGATGGAATTATTCTTCGGAGACCGGAAAGACGATTACCTGAAAATGCATCTGGAAGATTCCGCTGCGTTTGTCCCATACGGCTGCATGGTGGACGAGTTCCAGCACATTGTGTACGAAAAACCGGAGATGACACCGGCAGAACGCAAGGCAGTCTGGGCAGGATTGGAAAAAGTTTACCGCCCGCACATGGATTACGAAGAAGATCCTTTCTTTGGACAGGGCGGCTTCTGGCAGAAACAGCCGCACATTTTTGGCAGCCCGTTCTATTATATTGATTACTGTCTTGCAAGTGTGTGTGCGATGCAGTTCAAAGTCATGATGGATGAAGACTTTGAAAAAGCATGGAAGAATTACTATAAACTCTGTAATCTTTCCGCACGTGATTTCTTTACCAATGTGATCGTGGAAGCAGGGTTAAATAGTCCTTTTGAAGATGGATGTATGGAAAAGCTGGTTGACAAATTCGAAAAAAAGGCGTTTAATAGATAACAGATTTGGACAGGCGGATGTCTGTAAAAGTTAGTCGGGAAAATGAATAGAGACAAAGAGCAGGGAAAGACCCCTAATATGGGGCATCCCTGCTCTTTTTTTACTATGTCAACGAGAAAAATGTTTCTTGGTAAACAAATTTTTGTTGACAAATGTCGACTGCTTTGTATAATACATATTAAAGCAATACTCTGATATCGAGATAATACAGTACATAAGTAAAGCGATAAAAGCTTAAAGAGATATGAAGAGACAGAGGCATTGCAATAAGCTGTAATTAAGCTGTAATAAAGAAACGATGGGAGAGAAAACAGCGGGAAAATATATGATAAAACGTGTGTATAAGGAAGAAAGTGACAAAAGAAAAACTATTGACAAAATCGCAGATGCATGTATAATAGAAGAAGTGTTGTACGTGGGAAAAAGACACTTGTATCTAGTGAGTGCAATAGACGGAAAAGTCTGTTGGCACTTTTTTTGGTTGTAAAAAAATAATTTAGCACGATAACGTGGCGCAATGATAACACATTGAAATTGAAAGCCCGGATCAGAATACGTTTTTTACCGCAGAGAAACAGGAAAAACTATGTTATAAGCGCATAAGCGTTTATATAGATTATTTCTACAGGAGGAAATATTATGAAGAAAAAAGTAGTAAGCCTTATGCTTGTACTTGCTATGACAGTCAGCATGACTGCATGTGGCAATAAGAACAATGCCGCAGATGATGCAAATGCTGTCGAAGACACAGAAGCCGGTACAGAATCAGGCAGCAGCGAAGAAGCAGTGGCTCCGGCTAATTATGAAGAAGTATCTGCAGAGCTGTATGACAAAGAACTCGGTGATTTTTGGGCAGCTTACCAGAAAGCTGATGAAGCTGAAACCGTTTCTGAGAAATTTGCACTTGAAGCAATCGCAGAAGCAAAGTTAATGGAATCAGGCGTTATGCTTCCATTACAGTCAAAGGGTGGTAACTATTCCATCTCACGTGTAGCTCCTTACACATTTGACTATACACTGTGGGGCAACGATATGGACAGATACCATAATGCAGTTGTCACAACAGAGCTGATCAAAGCTTCCGATGTCAGCACAATGAGAGCAAAATGGGCTGAGTTAAAAGGAACAGGTGAGTATGAAGCATGGGCAAAATCTTACTTAGAGGAGCAGGGTTACACGCTCAAAGATACTTATAATTATCAGTTATATACACAGGATCCTACCACATGGGATATTCTTGCAACTTCTCAGGCTGTAGATGCTGAAGCAATCGTGAACACATACGATGGATTAATGGAGTATGATGGAGAGGGAACTTTACAGCCTGCATTAGCAGAGAGCTATGAAGTATCTGATGACGGATTAACTTACACATTCCATCTTCGCAAAGGTGCTACATGGGTTGATTCCCAGGGCAGAAAAGTTGCTGATGTGACAGCAGATGACTTTGTTGCCGGAATGCAGCATATGATGGATGCCCAGGGTGGTCTTGAGTACCTGATCGAAGGTATCATCACAAATGCATCCCAGTACATCTCCGGTGAAGTGACAGACTTCTCACAGGTCGGTGTAAAAGCGGTTGATGATTACACATTAGAGTATGATCTGGAAGCTCCTTGCACATACTTCACAACAATGCTCGGTTACAACGTATTTGCTCCAATGAACAGATCCTTCTATGAATCCATGGGTGGTAAGTTTGGTGTTGAGTATGATCCGGATGCAGCAGATTACACATATGGTAAGGATTCTGATTCTATCGCATATTGCGGACCATACGTTGTTAAGAACTTTACATCCAAGAACACAATCGTATTCCAGGCTAACGAGTCCTACTGGAATGCAGATCACATCAATATCCATACATTGACATGGGTATACAATGATGGTTCTGATGCGACAAAAGCATATAACGATGCAATCGCAGGTGTTGTAGATGGAACAGGTCTTAACACAGCTTCTGTTGCAGCAGCAAAAGCGGATGGAAACTTTGATGATTATGCATATGTAGCACTTACAGATGCAACAACATACAGCGGATTCTTTAATATCAACCGTAATCAGTTTGCAAACGCAAACGATACAACAAAAGCAGTTTCCTCACAGACAGAGGAAGATGCTGCAAGAACAAAACAGGCTATGCAGAACGTCCACTTCCGTAGAGCACTTGCCATGGGCTTGGATCGTGGTGCTTATCTTGCACAGCAGGTTGGTGATGATCTGAAATATGCTTCTATGAGAAACTCTTACACACCGGGTAACTTTGTTACTTTGGAAGAAGAAGTAACAGTTGATATCAACGGAACAGAAAAAACATATCCGGCTGGAACATACTATGGACAGATTGTACAGGATCAGATCGATGCTGACGGTGTGAAGATCAAAGCATGGGATCCAACAGCTAACGAGGGTGCCGGTTCTTCCGACGGATATGACGGATGGTACAATGCAGATAACTCCTGGGAAGAAATGAGTCAGGCAGTAGAAGAGTTAGCAGCAGATGGTCTTACGATCGATGCTGACAACCCAATCCAGATGGATGTTGTATATGCTTCTTCCAGTGAAGTATTTACAAACAGAGCAAACTCTCTGAAACAGTCTATCGAAGCTTCTACACAGGGACTTGTCCAGGTAAACTTAATTGCAGCAGCAGATAACACAGACTGGTACTACAGCGGATATTACATGAACTATGGTTACGAAATGAACTATGACTTCTGTGACTTATCCGGATGGGGTCCTGACTATGGTGATCCTGCATCTTATCTGGATACATTCCAGCCAGAATATGCCGGATACATGATCAAATCTATCGGTATTTATTAATCGTATCTACGAAATAACAACACTGCATCGGAGCGGGGATTCCCCGCTCCCCTGCACTATTGATGAGTGAACAATTATGACAAAATATTTATTAAAACGTATATTACATGGACTGGTGTCTATCGTGATCGTTGTGGCGCTGGTCATGATCATGATCTACACAATGTTAGACCGAAACCTTGTTTTTGCAGGGGATACAAAATATTCACATACAAGTAATAATGCAAGAGTTGCCTATAAATACTCTAAATGGGAAGATTATGGTTATCTGGATTATGTCACCTACTCTGACTGGCTGAATGAACTTGTAAGCAGTGGAGAATTAACAGAGGAAGAGCGATCTGCAGTGGTTGGTTTCGGAAGAACCAAGGCACAGGATTCTGAGCAGGTCAGTGAATATGTCAAAAAATTCACAAAGTATTATAAGTCTCAGGGATACACGGTAGTCCGCAAAGACGCCGTCATGATGAACAAGAAGAAGTATGCCGACGGTGGCCAGCAGCAGCTTTTTGCGTATAAAGATGTCCCATTGGCATCCCGTATGGGAAAATATTTTGCAAATTTAATAACAATTGATGATATTAATAATGTAGAAGACATCGTAGGTGAGAGAGGTCTCACCTTTACGTTACATGATCCTGTCTATGGTGGGGAAAAATTCTCACCGGCGATCATTGGCAATGGTACAACACACAAGTATTTACTGTATTTTGATTCCAAGTTTCCGTTTGTTCATCAGAATATTGTGACGATCAATCTTGGAACATCCTACACGGTAAATCAGGGAGTGGATGTATTCAGTACGATGACAAGCCATCAGGGATCTTATATAAAATCAACTGTCACCTATCCAACCGGTCTTGTGGAGGAGAGTGCGGACAATCTGCACACTGCAACCTATATGCAGGGTTCCAGAGAATCCAGCTTATTGTATGCAGACCGTTATGAAGATGACTACACCAATGTTGCAACATACAAAACAGGAAAATCCAAAGTGGGTTATTCCTTTGTGATCGGACTGATCGCAGTTATCATGTCTTATCTGATCGGTGTGCCGCTGGGCATCCTTATGGCGAGAAAGAAAGACAGACTGGTCGATAAGATCGGTACGCTTTATATTGTATTTATTATCGCAGTACCATCACTTGCGTATATTTTCCTGTTCAAGGCGATCGGCGGAAGCTTTGGTCTGCCAACAACCTTTGATATGGAATCGCCGAGCAGACTGATGTATATATTGCCGATCGTATCGTTAGCACTTCCATCCATAGCAAATCTGATGAAGTGGATAAGACGTTATATGATCGACCAGATGAATTCGGACTATGTCAAATTCGCAAGATCCGGTGGTCTGACAGAGGGTGAGATTTTCACCAGACATATTTTGAAGAACGCAGCGATCCCGATCATTCAGGGAATCCCTGCGGCAGTGCTTGGAGCATTGACAGGAGCGATCATCACAGAGCGTGTGTATGTCGTTCCAGGTATTGGTAACTTATTAACAGAGGCTATCAACAAATATGATAATGGTGTTATTGTCGGTGGAACACTGTTCTATGCGATTTTAACAGTCACATCCCTTATTTTAGGTGATGTCCTAATGGCAATGGTTGATCCTAGAATTTCATTCTCAACAAAGGACAGGTAATTAGAAATGAGTCAGGATTTAGAAAAGTTCGGTATGCCGGAGGAAGAATTATTCGCTCCGGTAGACCACAGTGATCTGGAATCAGAAAAGATTACAGCGCCAAGATATTCTTACTGGCATTCTGTATTCCGTGTATTTTTTAAGAAAAAGATTAATATTATTGTTTTGGCGATTCTGGGTGTGTTGATCGCATTCACTTACCTTTACCCATTATTTGTGGAGTATGATAAGTTCGGCAACTTAATGGATGCGACAACTAAACACTTGTCACCATCTGCAGCGATCGAACGTCTGGGAATGAGCATTCACTGGATCTTAGGTACCGGTGCAGCCGGACAGTCCACATTCGATGCCGTATGGTTTGGATCAAGGATCTCCATTTCCCTTGCATTTATCTGTGCAGCGATCAACCTTTCCGTTGGTGTTGTTGTCGGATCTATCTGGGGATTTTCAAAGAAAGTGGATGTTTTTATGCAGGAGGTATATAACATTCTTGCAAACATTCCATACATTTTATTGATCGCCGTTATGGTTATGTTGTTTAAAGCTGGTTTCTGGACCATGGTACTGGCGCTGACCATTACCGGATGGCTTGGAATTGCGTACTTTATCCGTACACAGGTAGTGATCATCCGTGACAGAGAGTACAACCTTGCATCCAAATGTCTGGGAACGAGTACACTTAAGATCGCAATGAAGAATATTCTTCCATTTATGACATCTGTTATTGTAACACTGGCAGCAACAGAGATCCCTTCCTATATTTCTTATGAGGTGTTCTTAGCATATATCGGTATGGGTATGTCAGATATGTCACTTGGTAGATTGATTTACGAGTCAGAAAGTGCGATGCTTACCCCTGGCTGGCAGTTCGAGTTCTGGAGCCCGGTAGTCGTTGCTTCTATCATCACGATTGTTTTATATGTCGTTGGACAGAACCTTGGTGATGCATCTGATCCGAGAACACACATGTAGAGGTTAGGTAGATGGAAGATAGAAAAGTATTATTATCAGTAAAAGATTTGATCGTGAAATTCCATGTGAGGGGCAGGGTGCTTACTGCTATCCGTGGAGTGTCACTGGATATTTATGAGAATGAATCCATTGCGATCGTAGGAGAGTCCGGTTCCGGTAAATCTGTTTTTACAAAAACATTTGCAGGAATGTTAGACAGCAACGGATTTATTGATAACGGCAAGATTATTTTCAGTGATGAGGAGCTTTCCGACACTGTCGTAAAATTAAATGACAATGCAAAGAAAGTCATCGCAGAGAATAAGAAAAAATTAGACGAGTATTCCAGACTGGAGTTTGGTGCAGACACTTATAAAGCAATCCTTGAGTTAGAGTCTGAAAAGAGAAGAAGAGCCGATATAAGCCAGGAAGAAGCAGAAGTGTATGAAAAAGAACTCCTTGAGTTAAAACATGAGAGAACGAATACCTTCAACTTGAAACAGACTTACGATCCATCCAAAGAGAAGGATAAGATCAAAGAGGCTGGAAAGAAAATCTCCGAATTGGATACAAAAATCAAGGCATTCGAGAAAGAGCATGAGCAGAAGGTAAAAGAGCGTGCAAATAGTCTGGCACATGATACCGCATACAATCAGGAATTTGATAGGAAGATGGCAGAGCTTAAGGCAAAACATGCGAAGGAAGTCAGCGAAGCGATCTCAGCAGAGACAGAAGCGAGAAATGAGATCCTTGCAAAAGAGGTATATCTTTCTGTCGGACGTTTTGGTTTCCGCAAGCGTATGAAGCAGAACAATGCGCTGCTGGATGCATTAAAAGAGGCAATGCAGCTTGGCGTGGATCTGAATGATGAAGAGCAGAGAAATGCTGTTTTTGATAAAGTTACATTCCGCGTAAAATATCTGGATGAGAACAGTGAGAGATTACATGGAACATGTATCTTAAACCTTGCAAATATCAAAGATGGAAGAGACTGGAGCCAGATCCGTGGTACGAAGATTGCTACAGTATTCCAGGATCCTATGACATCCTTAAACCCAATTATCACGATTGGAAAACAGATCACATCTGTCATCATGAAACATCAGGATTGTACCGAGAACGAGGCAAGGCTTCGTGCACTTGATCTGATGGACAAGGTTGGTATCCCAAATCCGGAAGCACGTTTTGATGATTATCCATTCCAGTATTCCGGTGGTATGAGACAGCGTATCGTTATCGCGATCGCACTGTCCTGTCAGCCAAAGATCTTAATCTGTGATGAGCCTACCACAGCGCTTGATGTTACCATTCAGGCACAGATCTTAAAACTGTTAAAGGATTTACAGAAAGAATTCAATTATACAATCGTATTCATTACACATGATTTAGGTGTGGTTGCCAATATCGCAGACCGTGTTGCAGTTTTATATGCAGGACAGATCGTAGAGGTTGGTACAGTAGAAGAGGTATTCTATGACCCGCGTCATCCATATACATGGGCATTACTTTCTTCCCTGCCACAGCTGGCTGAGAGAAATACAACTCTTTACTCGATCACAGGTACACCACCTTCGCTCTACAACAGTATCGTCGGCGATGCATTTGCACCGCGTAACCCATACTGTATGAAGATCGATACCTTAGAGGAACCACCAATGTTCAAAGTAACAGATACGCATTACGCCAAAACATGGCTGTTACACCCGGATGCTCCAAAGGTTGAAAAACCGGAAGGAATCCAGAACATTCATGAGAAACTTGTTAAAGCATTCAATATATAGGAGATTTAGATCGTGTCTAAACTAAATCGAAACACAGAAAACCAGGAGCATGCTTCTCATTTACCAGAGCATGGTCCGATTGATGAAAATGGTAAAGAAGTATTATTATCTTTAAAAAATGTAGATATTACTTTTGGCAAGGGCGATAACGCTGTCCGCGCTGTAAAAAATGCGACATTTGATATTCACAAGGGAGAAACATTCTCCTTAGTAGGAGAGTCCGGTTCCGGTAAGACAACCATCGGCCGTGCAGTCATCCGTGTCAACCCATTGGCAAACGGAGAGATTTTGTACAAAGGTGTGCGTATTTCCGGGAAAATCCCAAAATCTCTGGATCGTGAAGTCATCCGTAACATCCAGATGGTATTCCAGGATCCGGCAGCTTCCCTGAATGAGCGTGCAACTGTCGACTACATCGTATCCGAAGGTCTGTATAACTTCCATTTATATGAGAATGAGGCAGACCGTGTGCGTAAAGTTGAGGAAATGATCAACGAAGTAGGTCTTCTGCCGGAACATCTGACAAGATACCCACATGAGTTCTCAGGTGGACAGCGTCAGCGTATCGGTTTAGCCCGTGCAATGGTAATGGAACCGGAACTTGTTGTTGCCGATGAGCCAATCTCTGCACTTGACGTATCCATTCGTGCACAGGTATTGAACTTACTGAAAAAGTTCCAGAGAGAAAAAGACTTAACGTATTTATTTATCGCACATGACCTTTCCATCGTGAGATTTATCTCTGACCGTATCGCCGTTATTTATAAGGGTGATATTGTGGAGATCGCAGATGCAGAAGAGTTGTTCAACTTCCCACTGCATCCGTATACACATTCTCTGATCTCTGCGATCCCGATCCCGGATCCACAGTTAGAGAAAAATAAAGTGCTGTTTACTTATGATCCATCCATTCATGATTACAGTACAGACAAACCGGAGTTAGTCTGTATCGGTCATGACCACTGGGTATTTGGTAATAAGAAAGAGATTGAAGAATACAAAGCTACGCGTGAGAAGAACGTGCCTTTAAAAACAATTACGATTTTAGACAAAGATGCACCGAGACCAGAGGAACATCATGACAATGTTGCACATGATGAGATCCAGCTTCCACCACTTCACGATACAGGAAGTGCGTGGTACGCACTGCTTTCGTTCTTGCTTCCGGTCATCGGTATTATTGCAGCGATGATCTTTAAGAAACACAGACATTATCGTAACTACAAGATGTGCAAAAAGGGTGCCATTGCAGGGTTTATTGTACTTGCAGTCATTCTTGCATTGTTCCTGTTAGCACTTGCAGCAGTGTTTATTTAAGATATGGGAAGAACCGTCAGAGGTGGCAGCAGAAACCATACTCCGAATGTGAGACCGGTTCAGAAGGTGGAGCTTTCGGAAAAAAATACAAGACAGAGATTGATCGCAGTGATCGTATTACTGGTCATTGCTTCGGGGGCATTTATGTATGCACTGAATGGATTGATGTCAAATGACAGCGGATGGACAAACATTGAAGCGAGTTCATCCGCTGAAATTCATTGTGGAGATGATTATATCTTCCGCTATTATGTTGGAGCAGCGGGCGTAAATGCCACCGCAGAAAAAAAAGCGCTGACGCTGCTCTACACAGATTCCATTGTAAAAGCCTATAAAATGTTCAGTATGGATGAATCGTTTGAAGGAATCACAAACGTGTATGATCTCAACCGGCACCCGAATGAGACAATGGTTGTGGATGATGCATTATACCATGCTTTTGAGCTGATCGCAGAGACCGGAAACCGGGCAATTTATCTTGCGCCTGTGTATACAGAATATGACAATCTGTTTTTCTGTAATGATGACTCTGAGACAGTTAACTATGATGCTTACCAGAATGGGGAAGTGGCAGCTTATTTTTCAGAGGTGGCTGCTTACAGCAATGATCCGTCTGACGTGAACGTCGAACTGCTCGGCGGCAATCAGGTAAAATTGTCTGTATCCGACGATTACCTTGCTTTTGCAGAGAAGAATTTTATTTCGGATTTCATTGATTTTTCGTGGATGAAAAACGCTTTCATTACTGATTATGTGGCGGATGTCATGATAGAGAACGGTTATACACTGGGTTCGCTGACAAGCTATGATGGATTTACGAGAAATCTGGATCTGACTTCTGCTATTACGAAATTAAATGCCGGTCCGGATACTTCCGGGACAGCAGAGGAAAATGCGGATTATTCTTTCAATATATATGACAGGCAGGGGAATATCATTTATCCTGCCGGTGTCATGCATTATAATGGGGCGGAAAGCATTGTCAGTCTGCACAATTATCCGATGTCGGACAAGGAAAAATATCATTATTATGAATTTAAGAGCGGTGATATCAGGACCCGTTATGCAGATACCGCAGATGGACTGTGTAAGTCCGCAGTCAATAATATGGCAGCTTATGCGGACGACATCAGCTGTGCAGAACTCATTTTGAAGGTAAGCCCGGTTTACATCGCTGATATGATGGATACAGAGGCGGTAAAAAATCTCGCAGAAAACGGTATCCAGACGATTTTTGGAGAGAACAGTGTGCTCTATTACACAGATCCGGGGTTAGAACTGACAGATTTATATGACAAAGACGGCGTGCATTATACATCAGAGTTATTAGAGTAAGCAGACAGGCAGTTGCGGAAAGCCGCAATTGCCTGTTTTGCTGTCTTGGATTATACTAAGCAGAGAATATTAGTTGAATGTTCGCAGGTTGTGGAAGAGGAGAAGACAGACATGATTTTCGGAGAGAAGACAGAGGAACAGAAACGTGTGGCGGAACTGACGCGCGAGGTAAAAGAACTCCGCAAAGAACTGCTGGCGAGTAAACTGGACAAAAAACAGGTGGAAGTCCAGATGAAAGATTTAAAGGACGCATTAGAACTCGGTGGAAACCTGCGTCAGGGGTATGTCGATTCGCAGGAACATATGGCAGTTGCAAGGCGCGGACTGATCAATATGATGGAAGACATGAACGAGATTCCCATTGAGGATGTGAAGCGAGATCTCGACAGACTGAACGGACATTTGGATCAGATCTTCCATGAGTGCAGTATCCGGGAGGATGATCCGGATTTTAAGTCCACAGCCGACGGACTCAAAAATATGGCGGCAAATATGGACAAGATCAATCTGATCATGCTGCGGAGCGAGTTGGAAAATCTGCAGGCATTGCTGGAAGATACATCGGAATGGCGGTCGCCAAATTTTTTTGCACTTGCATATTATCTACAGCATGAGGAGGAGAGCAAAGTCGGAGAGATGGAAAATGAATTCCGCAACAGCTTTTTAGAGCGATATCTGGAGGAACATCTGATGGAATCACTGGCTATGGAAGCCAATTACGCGGGATGCGGAGAGAAGCTGGAACATATGATACAGCACTATATTTATGCGTAAAAATCGTATAGTATGACACACCTGCATAAAAGCTATAACCACAAGTTATCATAATGAGTAAATTGCATAAGTTGACGTTAAAATACATCAATAATTTAGGTGATTCTGAATATTGTGCATAAAAAGAAAATTTGATAAGATTCTCTACAAGAAAAAGAAAGTTGAGAAGAAGAAATTAAATTATCTCAATAAAATTTAATTTTTGCTTCGCAAACAAGGAGGATTATTATGAAGAAAGCAGTGAGTATGTTTTTAGCAGCTGCATTGGCAGTTGGCACATTCGCAGGATGTGGATCATCCGCAGATACAGGAAGCACAGGCAGCGCAGCATCAACGGAGAGCGGTTCCACAGACAGCGCAGCAGCAGATGGAAGCGTATTTAAGATCGGTGGTATCGGACCTACAACAGGTGCAGCAGCAATTTATGGTTCCGCAGTTATGAATGCCGCACAGATCGCAGTAGATGAGATCAATGAAGCAGGCGGTATCAATGGATATCAGGTAGAATTCAAAGCAGAAGATGACCAGAGCGATGCAGAGAAATCTGTCAATGCTTATAACTCTTTAAAAGACTGGGGTATGCAGGTTCTGATGGGAACTGTTACAACAACTCCATGTATTGCAGTTGCAGATAAGACAGCAGAAGATGGTATGTTTGAGATCACACCATCCGCTTCTTCCACAGATGTCATTGAAAACGACAATGTATTTCAGGCATGCTTTACAGACCCGAATCTGGGAACAGCTTCCGCACAGTACATTGGCGAGAACAATCTTGCAACAAAAGTAGCAGTTATCTATGACAGCTCTGATGTATATTCATCCGGTATTGAAGCTACATTCGTAAAAGAAGCAGCAAATCAGGGATTTGAGGTTGTCGCAGAGGAAGCTTTCACAGCAGATTCCAAGACAGACTTCTCCACACAGTTACAGAAAGCACAGAGTGAAGGTGCTGATCTGGTATTCCTTCCAATCTACTACACAGAGGCTTCCATCATTTTAAATCAGGCAAACGGAATGGGTTATGAACCGACATTCTTCGGATGTGATGGTATGGACGGTATCCTTGATGTGAAAAACTTTGATACATCTTTAGCAGAAGGTTTAATGTTATTAACACCATTCGTTGCAGATGCAGATGATGAGAAGACACAGGCATTTGTATCCAAATACAAAGAGCTTTACGGTGATACACCAAACCAGTTCGGTGCAGATGCATATGATGCAATTTATGCGATCAAAGCTGCAATCGAGGAAGCTGGCGTAACACCGGATATGAGCGCATCTGATATCGGATCAGCTCTGACAGAGGCTATGACAAAGATTTCTGTAGATGGTCTGACAGGTGATGGCATGACATGGGAAGCTACCGGAGAAGTAAGTAAAGCTCCAAAGGCTATGGTGATCAAAGACGGTGCTTATACAGCAATGTAATCTGCGATAATGATACAACGAAAATAAGGGCGATCCAGTTTCCCCAGAGGGTGTCAACGGTGGCTTGGGCTGCCGTATGACACCTTCTTTTTAACAGAAAGATTGTATACAGGTATTTTATATGTTATAATCCTTGATGTGAAAAAGTAATGTTTTAACGTAGTAAATCAACAGAAAGACAGAGGTGTAGTTATGAATTTTTTATCCTACCTGATCAATGGTATCAGCCTCGGTAGTGTCTATGCAATTATCGCATTGGGATACACCATGGTTTATGGTATCGCAAAAATGTTAAACTTTGCACACGGTGATGTTATTATGGTAGGCTGCTATATTGTCTTTATGACAATGAGCGGACAGGGCTGGGGAGCGGTCCCGGCAGTGGTACTTTCTATTATCGTGTGTACCGTACTCGGCATTGTGATTGAAAAGATCGCATACAAACCACTCAGAAAGGCAGCGCCTCTGGCAGTTCTTATCACAGCCATCGGTGTCAGCTATTTCTTAGAGAATGCAGCATTACTGATCTTTGGCGCTGATACAAGATCGTTTACAAATGTTGTAACACTTCCGGCATTGAAACTGGCAGGTGGAGCACTCACAATCTCCGGTACAACAATTGTTACATTTCTGGCGTGCGTTGTGATCATGGCTGCACTGATGCTTTTTATCAAGAAAACCAAAGCCGGTCAGGCAATGCTTGCAGTATCTGAGGATAAAGATGCAGCGCAGTTAATGGGTGTGAATGTAAATGCAACGATCTCCCTGACATTTGCAATTGGTTCCGGTCTTGCAGCGGTAGCAGGCGTACTGTTCTGTTCCGCTTATCCGACACTGACACCGTATACGGGTGCAATGCCTGGTATCAAGGCGTTCACAGCCGCTGTATTCGGAGGAATCGGTTCCATTCCGGGAGCATTGATCGGAGGGATCCTTCTTGGTGTGATCGAGATTTTAGGCCGCGCATATATCTCGTCCCAGTTATCCGATGCGATCGTGTTTGCAGTCCTGATCATTGTGCTTCTCGTGAAGCCTTCGGGAATTTTGGGCAAACAGGTTCATGAGAAAGTGTAGGTGGCAGATATGGCAAAGTTAAATTTGAAATCAATGAAAAAAAGTACAAAAGATCATATCATTACATTTGCTATGGTCATTGTGGTTTACATAATTGTACAGACTATGATCACAACCGGCAACATGTCCTCCCTGATGCAGGGACTTCTTGTTCCAATGTGTACCTATTCGATCGTGGCAATTGGTTTAAACCTCTGTGTCGGTTATCTGGGCGAGCTTAGTATCGGTCATGCCGGATTTATGTGTGTGGGAGCATTTTCCAGTGCATTCTGCACCAAACTGTTACAGGACAGCATTCAGAATGAAGTGGTTCTGTTTTTGATCGCAATTGCAGTTGGAACTATCGCAGCAGCATTTTTTGGATTCCTCATCGGTATTCCGGTGCTTCGTCTCCGTGGAGACTATCTTGCGATCGTAACGCTTGCTTTTGGTGAGATCATCAAAAATGTCATTAATGTTTTATATATTGCAAAAGATGAGAATGGATTCCATTTTGCTATCTCGGATGGAAATAAGATCGAGTTAAGCGAAGATGGTATCTGGCTGATCAATGGAGCAAAGGGAATTGCAAAGATTCCTCATTTATCAAGTTTCACAGCCGGTGTGATCATGATCCTGGTCATTTTATTTATCGTATATAATTTTGTAAATTCCAGAACCGGCCGTGCAGTGATGGCGATCCGTGACAACCGGATCGCAGCAGAATCTGTCGGTATCAATATAACAAAGTTCAAACTGATGGCATTTACCATTTCCGCAGCGATCGCAGGTGCTGGCGGTGTGCTTTATGCGCATAATCTTTCTACCGTTACAGCAACTCCGACAAACTTTGGATACAATATGTCCATCATGATCCTGGTATTTGTCGTATTAGGCGGCATGGGAAGCTTCCGTGGATCGATCATTGCAGCAGTCATTTTAACACTGCTTCCGGAGGTGCTCCGTGGACTGAAGGATTATCGTATGTTGATCTATTCCATTGTTCTGATCGTAATGATGCTTTTCAACTGGGCACCAAAATGTATTGAGATGAGACAGCGTATCGCAGCAAAATTCAAAAAGCCAGCAAAAAAGGAGGCAGCATAATATGGCATTATTAGAGGTAAAAAATCTTGGAATCTCCTTTGGTGGACTTCGTGCGGTAGACGGATTCAACATTACAATTGAAAAGGGACAGTTATATGGTCTGATCGGACCAAACGGTGCAGGAAAAACGACCTGTTTTAATATGCTGACAGGTGTGTATACACCAACCGATGGAACCATCACATTGGACGGAAAAGACATTACTGGCAAAAAGACGGTGGAGATCAATAAAGAGGGAATTGCCAGAACGTTCCAGAATATCCGGCTTTTCAAAGAGCAGTCTGTTCTGGATAATGTCAAAATAGGTTTACATAATCAAATGCCTTACGCTACATTGACAGGAATCCTGCGTCTGCCAAAATACCGCAAAGTGGAAGCAGAGATGAATGAGAAGGCAATGGAACTTCTGAAAGTGTTTGATCTGGATCAAGAGGCTGATTTCCTTGCATCCAATCTTCCTTATGGTAAACAGAGAAAACTGGAGATCGCCCGTGCACTTGCGACAAATCCAAAATTATTACTGCTCGACGAACCGGCAGCTGGTATGAATCCAAATGAAACAAAAGAACTGATGGAAACGATCCATTTTGTCAGGGATGAGTTTGACATGACGGTTCTTCTGATCGAACATGATATGAAGCTTGTGTCAGGAATCTGTGAGGAACTTACGGTGCTGAACTTCGGACAGGTGTTAGCACAGGGAAAAACCAGTGATGTATTAAATGATCCACAGGTTATCAAGGCATATCTGGGTGAATAGGAGGATGTTATTATGGCAATGCTTGAGGTAAAAAATCTGGAAGTATATTATGGTGTGATCCAGGCCATTAAAGGTATTTCCTTTGAAGTAAATGAGGGCGAAGTCATTGCATTGATCGGTGCCAACGGAGCGGGAAAGACCACAACGTTACAGACCATCACCGGAATGCTTCAGCCGAAAGCCGGAGAGATTATTTTTGAGGGCAAAGATATCAGCAAAATCCCGGGACATAAGATCGTATCCATGGGAATGGCACATGTACCGGAAGGAAGACGTGTGTTTGCAGAATTATCTGTGTACGAAAATCTGAAATTAGGCGCATATACCAGAAAAGATAAAAAAGAGATCGAGGAGACATTGGCACGTGTATACAAGAGCTTCCCGCGTCTGGAGGAGCGAAAAAACCAGCTTGCCGGAACACTGAGCGGTGGCGAACAGCAGATGCTTGCTATGGGACGCGCACTGATGTCAAAGCCGAAGATCATTTTAATGGATGAACCTTCCATGGGACTCTCTCCGATTCTTGTAGAAGAAATTTTCCATATTATCCGGGAGATTTCTGCAAGTGGAACAACAGTACTGCTTGTAGAGCAGAATGCAAAAAAAGCACTTGCGATCGCAGATCGTGCCTATGTATTAGAGACCGGCAATATTGTGCTGTCCGGAGATGCAAAGGAAATGATGAACAATGATTCCATTAAAAAGGCATATCTTGGCGAATAACGGACGATGTAAATGAGGATAAGAGATACACTTTTTGGACAGAGAGGTGTATACTGAAAGAAAGAATTGCAGAAAGGCTGGGCAGGATATGAAAAAAACTGTAATTACAATTGCGAGAAGCTACGGCAGTGGTGGTAAGACACTTGGCAATTTACTGGCAGAAGATCTTGGCATTAACTGTTATAGCAGGGAAATCTTAAGAATGGCATCTGACGAGAGCGGAATCAATGAGGCATTGTTTGGCGAAGTGGATGAGAAAATGAAAAAGTCACCACTCCTGTTTAATATCTTAAAAAAGAATCCATATAAAGGTGGAGTACTTCCACCGGAAAGCAGTGATTTTGTATCAGATGACAATCTTTTCAATTATCAGGCAAAGGTCATCAAGGATCTTGCCGCACAGGAGTCATGCATTATCATTGGCCGCTGTGCAGATTATGTTTTAAAGGACAATCCGGATGTGATCCGTTTATTTTTCTACGCACCGTTGGAGGACTGTATCAGGCGTGTCGTTGACCAGAATGGTATCTCTGCAAAAGAGGCGGAGAAGAAAATCGCAAAGATTGATAAATACCGTGCAGACTATTATAAGTACTATACGGGCAATGCATGGAATGATGCGAGAAATTACGATTTCTGTCTGGATACTTCATCGATGAGTTACGAGAAACTGATTGCAGTGGTGAAGGATATCATCAAAATCTATCAGGAGTAAGCGGAGTTTCACTTATGAACTGCCGCCTGTAGGTGGTGTTACGGATTTTTAGATTGAATTTTATAATTTCGGTTATGAACAAAATATTGCAGTCTGACATGTTTACGAAAACATGAATGTGAAATGGACGAATATTGTGTTTCGTTGCGTTAAACATTGCGATGAACCTCTCTGAACATTTGTGTTCAGCAGAGGCTTCCACAAATGGAGAGTTTCATCTCCATAACGCAAAACGAAAACAATATTCGTCCATTTTACATTCATTATCTCATAAGTTATGAAACTGCAATATTTTGAATATACACTCCATAGAAATTCAATCTAAAAATCCGTCAATCCAAGTTACGAGCGGCAGAACCCAAAGATGAAACTCCGGGAGGTGTGCCCTTTAACATCGACGAATCATAAGGCATTGAACCTCTTGAATTTTGCCGTTATCTCATAGGCACTTATCCCATAGCCGTGAGTTCCATAACGTAAATTGCAGATTCTGTGGTGCAATCCATAACGTTGACTGGGCATGTATAAGAGTTCTCTCACAAGGCATTCGTAACGTAAATAAAAGACAAACACATAAGAATGCTATCTATAATATTGACAAATTCAATCAGTTTATAGTTGTTTGCAGAACATATGTTTGTTATAATATATCTAGTGCTACCATACAAGGTAGGCGGTTAGTTCTCACTCCAGAGGACTGTGACCTCTGATTACATAGAAATCTGCTTGCAGAAATCTTGCTAATGGAGGGCTTGCGTATGCTTACGACGAATCTTTTTATAGCCATCATCAGCTTGTGTATTACTTGCTTTGCTCTTGGTTATACCATAGGTTCTAAGAGCAATAACAAGACACAAAAATAACCGCCCTGTCCTGATATGTACCCCTTTTACTGGACATCCAGTGAAAGGGGTATTTTTATGCGTTACAGTTACGAATTCAAACGAAAGGCAGTCGAACTATACAGGCAAGGGAAATGGATTGAACCACCAGCAGACATCACAAACCTAAAGAATTTTCATGACATGATTGTTAAATGGCACCATTTGGAAAAAGCAAACTCTCCTGATTGTTTAAAACATCACGGCAAAAATAAAAAATGGGCTCCAGAAGAAAAATATGAACTTGTTGCACAGGTTATCGCCGGGGCTACTATTTCCTCAGTTGCTTATGACGTAGGTATAAACACAGGATTACTTGCTCAATGGATTCGCAAATATAAAATATGGGGTTATAATGGACTTGTAGACCGAAAGAAAGGTCGGAAACCAAAGGAGCCCACAATGGAAAAAATGAACATTAATAATCCTCACGAATTAGAAGAATCCGAATACGAAGAGTTGATTCGTCTACGTGCTGAAAATGCTTATATAAAAGCTGAAAATGAAGTAATAAAAAAAGAGATCGCCTTGAGAGAAGAAAAGGAAGCTGCGCTACTCAAGGCGAAAAAGCAGCGATTATCAAAGAACTCAGAGAAAAAGGATATCAACTAAAACATCTATTAAAAGCTATGAATATGGCTAAATCTACATACTATTTTGAAATTAATAAAACGGATTTAGTTGCTATACGAAACGAAGAATTACTTATAATCATTAAAGAAATATTTTTAGCTAACAAAGGCAGATATGGAGTGCGTAGAGTTTATATGGAATTAAAGAATCGTGGCTACGACGTGAATCACAAGAGAGTTCAACGTCTTATGCATGATGCTGGATTATTAGGAAAACGTCCAAAAGAAAAATATCATTCTTATAAAGGCGAAGTGGGCAAGGTTGCTGACAATGTAATAAATAGAGATTTTTCAACTACATCACCTTTGCAAAAATGGACAACTGATATATCTCAATTTGATTTTTCGTGGGGAAAGTGCTATCTCTCTCCCATTTTAGATATGAATACAAATGAGATTATCTCGTACGATTTGGCGCTAAGTCCTAATTTGGAGCAGATAAAAAGAATGCTTGATAAGGCCTTTGATAAGTTTTCGTCTGTAAACGGTTTAATTTTCCATTCAGACCAAGGATGGCAATATCAACATGTTTATTTTCGAAAACGGTTACAGGAACATGGAATAATTCAATCTATGTCTAGAAAAGGGAATTGTTACGATAACTGCATCATGGAAACATTCTTTGGAAGAATAAAAACAGAAATGTATTATGGATTCGAAAAAGACTATGCATCATTTGAAGAATTTGCAGTTGCTATAGGTGAGTATATTGATTACTATAATAACAAAAGGATTCAAGCAAAAACAAAATGGATGCCTCCTGTAAAATACAGAGAAGCATCCATGATGTCCGCTTAACTTATAAATATGTGTCCAGAATTTTGGGTACATATCAGGAGCTGGACGGTTATTTTTTATTGTTAAAAAAAGAAAATATGTTCGATTTTACTGTTCATAAGCAGGGATAATGTGTTACAATAGATGGGAATATGATATTGTAATAAAAAAGGGATTGAATATTACAAACAACAACGGAAATGGAGATGTCTATGAGCATTTATGATACATTGAACGAACAGCAGAGAGAAGCGGTATTTCACACGGAGGGACCGGTTTTGATCTTGGCGGGTGCAGGTTCCGGAAAAACGAGGGTTCTGACACATCGAACCGCTTATCTGATTGAAGAAAAGGGCGTGAATCCATACAATATTATGGCAATCACCTTTACGAATAAAGCGGCAGGTGAGATGCGTGAGAGGATCGACCAGCTTGTGGGATATGGCTCTGAGAGCATCTGGGTATCAACGTTCCATTCTACCTGTGTGCGCATTTTAAGACGTCATATTGACCGCATCGGGTTTGACACTAATTTTACAATCTATGATTCCGATGACCAGAAAACACTGATGAAGGATATCTGTAAACGTCTGAATGTGGATACTAAGATTTACAAAGAGCGAAGTCTGCTTGCTGTGATTTCCAAAGCAAAAGATGAACTGGTAGATCCACAGGAATTTTCTCTCCGTGCGGCTGCTTCCGGGGATTTTGCGAAACGGAAACAGGCAGAGATCTACAGAGAGTATCAGGATGCACTGCGGCGGAATAATGCACTTGATTTTGATGATCTGATCGTAAAGACGGTTGAATTGTTTAAAACGGATGATCAGGTGTTAGACTACTATCAGGAACGCTTCCGCTATATTATGGTGGACGAGTATCAGGATACGAATACGGCACAGTTTGAACTGATCAGTATTCTTGCCAGAAAGTATAAGAACCTGTGTGTCGTTGGTGATGATGACCAGTCTATCTATAAGTTCCGCGGTGCGAATATTTATAATATCCTGAACTTTGAAAAACATTTTCCGGAGGCAGTGACGATAAAACTGGAACAGAATTACCGTTCTACGCAGAATATTTTAAATGCTGCAAACGGAGTGATCTCCAACAATATGGGACGAAAAAGAAAGACACTCTGGACAGACAATGAAGAGGGGAAAAAGATCGGTTTCAAGCAGTTTGAGACAGGCTATGAAGAGGCAGAGTATGTCGCAAAGGATATCTATGCCTGTGTGAAGGACGGCAGATATCATTACGGTGACTGCGCTGTTCTCTACCGCACAAACGCACAGTCCCGTCTTTTTGAGGAAAAATTTATCGTATCCAATATTCCATATAAGATTGTCGGTGGCGTGAACTTCTATGCAAGAAAAGAGATCAAAGACCTGCTTGCCTATTTAAAAACGATCGATAATGCAAGAGATGATCTTGCTGTCCGCAGGATCATCAACGTGCCAAAACGTGGAATCGGTGCAACAACCTTAAATCGTGTGGCAGATTATGCGGCTGCGGCAGATATCAGTTTTTATAATGCATTGAAAATGGCAGACGATATTCCGACACTCGGCAAGAGTGCTGCAAAGATCAAGCCATTTGTGAATTTTATTCAGGTGATGCGCAGTAAAGTAGAGATTATCAGCGTTTCTGAACTTTTGCAGGAGATTATAGACGAAACCGGGTATGTGAAAGAATTGGAAGCGGAAGATACCGAGGAGGCAAAGGCGCGTATTGAAAATATCGATGAGCTGATCAGTAAAGTGGTTGCTTACGAGGAAGGCGAGGAACATCCGACACTCAGCGGCTTTTTAGAGGAAGTGGCACTGGTTGCAGACATCGACAGTCTCGATGAGGGCAGTGATTATGTTGTTTTAATGACATTACATAGTGCAAAAGGTCTGGAGTTCCCGAAAGTTTACCTTGCCGGAATGGAGGATGGATTGTTCCCAAGTTATATGTCCATCACTTCGGACAGTTCTTCTGAGGATCTCGAAGAGGAGCGACGCTTGGCTTATGTGGGGATCACGAGAGCCAAAGAAGAACTTACAATTACCTGTGCAAGACAACGTATGATTCGTGGCGAAACGCAATATAATAAAGTATCGCGGTTTGTTCGGGAGATTCCGTCTGAACTGTTGGACAGTGAACTGAGAAAGCCGGCATCTGCAAGAGAATCTTCTTTTGGAAAAGAGAGCAGTTTCCCATCTTTTTTACAGAACCAGACAACAGCAAGACCGAAAAGAACAACACTGCGCCAGCAGCCTTCCGGACAGAGCATGCAGGCAAAGGTACTTGTCACAAAGGGTGTTGTAAAGTCAGAGCTTGACTATGGCATCGGGGACGCCGTATCGCATATCAAGTTTGGCAGAGGAGTTGTGAAAAACATCATGGATGGCGGAAGAGATTACGAGGTGACCGTGGATTTCGAAGGATATGGTGTGAAAAAAATGTTTGCCTCTTTTGCAAAATTAAAGCGTATCTGATTCTATTTGTAAGCAGGGACGTTTGTGTATCCGAAACTCTAAAAAATATATAAAATTTTTGAAAAATATAAATTTTTTATATTCGAAAAGTAAAGGATATGATATAATGAGCGTAAGCAATGAGCGGTGCACGTAGATTTTTCTGGTGTGTATTGCGTTTAGGTTTTGCATATCCTAAAAAGTATAAATTAGAGAAGGAGCGGAACACTATGAACAAGGTGGAAGATTTCATCAATACGACAAAGTTAAACGACTTACTCAATAAGAAAGAGGAGCTGATCAATATGACAAAGTTGAATGAATTATTAAACAAAAAAGAAGCAGAAGAAAAGAAAACATCAAAAGTTGTATGGATTTTTGCAATCATTGGTATTATTGCAGCAGTTGCAGCAGCAATATATGGCGTATATCGTTTCTTTACACCAGATTATCTGGAAGACTTTGAAGACGATTTTGAAGATGATTATGATGACGATTTCTTTGAAGATGAAGAGGACGAAGAAGAGCCGGCAAAACCAGCAGAGAAAAAAGAAGAAGAATAAAAATAATCTGGAGGGCTGCGGATGCAGCCCTTTTTTCTTGTGTAACAGATAAAAGAAATAGAAAACTGTGAAGTTAATAAAATGTCAATGGAATCATGGACAATTTTATAGTTGATGAAATAAAAATGCGAGGAATTTATGAAAAAAGGACAAATCATAGAAGGCGTGATCGAGCGCGTAGACTTTCCAAATAAGGGAATTATCAGAACAGAGGATGGCAGACAGGTTATTGTAAAAAATACGATACCGGGACAGAAAGTGTCTGCTTCCATCAATAAAATCCGCAAAGGAAAAGCAGAGGGCAGACTTTTAGAGGTATTGGAAAAGTCACCGCTGGAAGGGGACAAAACAGGATGTGTCCATGCCGGGGAATGTGGAGGATGTACTTACCAGACACTTCCATACGACAGGCAGCTTGAGATGAAAGCAGAACAGGTAAAAAAATTAATGGATGATGTGATCGATCAGGAAAACCGGGATTACCAGTTTCTGGGAATCAAGGAAAGTCCAAGGAAGACCGGATACCGTAATAAAATGGAATTTTCCTTTGGGGATGAATTTAAGGATGGACCGTTAGCACTTGGAATGCATAAGCGTGGAAGCTTTTATGATATTGTGACGGTGGAAAACTGCCAGATCGTGGATGAGGATTTCAGAATGATCCTGTCTGTCACACTTGCTTATTTTCGTAAAAAAAATATCACCTATTACCATAAACTGCGTCACACCGGATATTTAAGACATCTGCTTGTCCGTAAGGCAGTCAAAACAGGGGAAATATTAGTAGATCTGGTGACTACAACGCAGACGGATTTTCCGGGAATTGCCGCAGTACAGATGGATGAAGTTGAAAGTACGTTGAACAATGCACAGGAAAACGCATTTGCAGGAACGGAAGAGGAATTATTAGAGGGCTGGAAAGCTGCTCTTCTTGCAGCAGATTACAAAGGTATCATGACAGGTATTCTGCATACGAGAAATGACAATGTGGCAGATACCGTGACGAATGAAGGCACGGATGTTTTATATGGACAGGATTTCTTTTACGAGGAATTGTTAGGGCTTCGCTTTAAGATCACACCATTTTCTTTTTTCCAGACAAATTCCCTGGGTGCAGAGGTGCTATATCAGACTGCCAGAGAGTTTATCGGAGATGCACTTCCAAGCGGAACAGACGCAGATATTGCGGAGCATGGTAAAATTGTATTCGATCTGTATTCCGGAACCGGAACGATCGCACAGATGCTTTCTCCGGTAGCAAAAAAAGTGATCGGTGTGGAGATCATTGAGGAAGCAGTGGAAGCAGCCAAAGAGAATGCACAGTTAAACGGTTTACATAACTGCGAGTTTATCGCAGGGGATGTACTCAAAGTCATTGACAGCATTGAAGAAAAGCCGGATTATATTGTACTTGATCCACCAAGGGATGGAATCAATCCAAAAGCTTTGGAAAAAATCATTCGTTACAATGTGCCTCAGATGGTTTATATTTCCTGCAAGCCGACCAGTCTGGCAAGAGATCTGGAAGTTTTACAGGCGAGAGGATATGAAGTGAAAAAGGTCTGTTGTGTCGATATGTTTCCTTCGACGTTTCATATAGAGACAATAGTTGCACTACATCGGACCGGTATGTAAAAATCCTGGATTTTAGGCACTTGAGAGGTTTTTCAGGTGAGGTATTGGATATGGATTATATAAAAGAAAAATTATATCAGCAGTTAGCAATTGACTATTGCTGTCAGGTTTCGGATATAAAGGATGATAAAAACCATTTTACGGAATATGAAAAACTGAAAGGCAGGAGACAGTTTGAAGAAGCGGCTGATTGTGTCTTAAAGGTGATTGCTGTAAATGGAAAGCTGATATTTACAGGAAAAAAGAGCATTATTGAGGTATGCAGAAAGCAGTTTTCCAACAATTCAGGTAACTGGTTTATGGATGCCTCAAATTTTAGAAAACTGGATGAAATTTTAATGAATGATGGATATAGGGTGAAAACAGCCCATCCGTTTTTTATTCCCAAAGATGATTGTGTGCACGAAATAAATGGTGTTAAAATAAAAAAATACAATCAGGAAGAAATTCTCCAATTTAAGGATGATGACAGGTTTGATGAAGCATTTTGTTTTAGCGAAGAGTCACCGGATGTACTTGCAGTTGCAGCGATTATAGATGATGAGATAGTCGGCATGGCAGGAGCCAGTGCAGACAGTTCTTCTTTCTGGCAGATTGGGATCAATGTAAACAAGAATTTTGAGGGCAGACATATTGCTTCGGGAATTGTGTCAATACTTAAGGCAGACATCCTACAAAAAGGAATTGTGCCATATTATGGGACAAGTTTTTCCAATCTTGCGTCACAGCATGTTGCTGCGAAAGCTGGATTTGAGGTAGCGTGGGTGGAACTGATCACAGAAAAGACGGAGTATTGAGGGGAAATATACAGTTCTAAAAAAATACAAGATTGCAGCAATACTTGCAGAAGAAAGAAAAATCAGCACTCCATCACAAAAATGATGTGATATAGGTGCTGATTTTTATATCAATATAGAATTTACAGAAGCTGGACTCCATTTTCCTCGCACTGTGCGATCATATCTTCTGGCCACAGAGAGGACTGTACTTCTCCAATGTGTGCTTTGCGCAGGAAGAACATACAGATACGGGACTGTCCGATGCCGCCGCCGATGGTGTATGGAAGTTCTTCGTTGATGATTGCTTTCTGGAAAGGAAGATCTTTTCTTTCTTCACAGCCAGCCTTCTTTAACTGGGAAAGCAGCGCTTTTTTGTCAACACGGATACCCATGGAAGATAACTCTAATGCGATATCAAGAACCGGATAGTAAACAACGATATCAGCATTTAAACTCCAATCATCATAGTCAGGAGCACGTCCGTCATGGCGTTCACCATTTTCCAGAACATCACCAATCTTCATAATGCAGACAGCACCTTTTGCTTTTGCAATGTAATACTCACGTTCCTTTGGAGTGTTGTCCGGGAACATGTCAGCTAATTCCTGAGTTGTGACAAAGAAAATATCATGTGGCAGGATTTCTTCAATATAATCATACTGGATTGCCATATATTTTTCTGTTTTACGAAGGCATTTGTATACAACCTTTACGGTATCCATCAAAGTTGCAATGGTACGCTCATCTTTTTTGATGATTTTTTCCCAATCCCACTGGTCAACAAAGATAGAGTGGATATTGTCGGTGATTTCATCGCGGCGGATGGCATTCATATCTGTGTAAAGTCCTTCGCCGTAAGAAAAACCATATTTTTTCAAAGCATATCTTTTCCATTTTGCAAGGGACTGGACAACTTCAGCTTCCCTTCCGTTCTGTTCTTTGATATCAAATGTAACAGGGCGTTCCACACCGTTTAAGTTATCGTTTAATCCGGAATCAGGATCGACAAATAAAGGTGCTGATACACGGGAGAGATTCAGTCTCTGGGAAAGAAGATTCTGAAAGAAATCTTTGACTGTTTTAATTGCAATCTGTGTATCATGCAGGTTTAATTCTGAATGATAATCTTTTGGAATAATAAATTTTTCCATATATATAAGTTCTCCTTTAGTGTTGATTCGTAATCATAACCTAAATAATTATAGCACAGCGAAACTGATTTTCAAGAAAAGAAAACACATAATTCTAAAATTATTCTAAAATTACTTTTAGAAAAGAAAAAAATATTGTATTCTAACTATGTTATGGATTCAGGGAAGATTGCAAATAGCAATACCAGAAAAGGAAATGATATAGAATGAAGAAAAATCATTTGTCAACAGAGACACTCGTTTTCGAGATTATTTCGGCGATAGCAGCATTATTTTATATGGGATTACAGGTTTATTATGGGATTGTCTACGGCGCAGGGGCAGTGCGTATTGTCATGAATGTGCTGATCCTGATTCTTGTCTATATGGGGCTTACTGTGCTGGCTATTTACCCGGAGCGCGTTAACGGACTGTCGCGCGAGGTCTGTACCGGAGCGATACGCAAATATACGATCCGCATGGTGGAACTGATCAAACTGGTATTTGTGTTGTCTCTTCTTTTTACCAGCATCTGCGATGCGTTAGGATATCGGGTCGATGCAGCATATAGTCTGATTGTTATGGGGCTGATTCTTGTAGTTGCGGTAGTCTTTGAGGTGAAGATCATAAAAATATTGCGCAAATTAAAATAAAAACTACAAATACGCTGCGATTATCTGGAAGAAAAACAACGAAAAAATATCTTGCATGAATGACAGAGGCTTGATATAATCTTCTTTGGTTTTTAGAGTTTGGGAATAGGAAAACGGGCGTCAATTTATGTTTAAAAGAAAAAAAGAAGTAGAAGAATATACAGTTGAATCATTTAAGGAGACAAGTGTGATGTTGACCACACAGAATGGTTCCATAGAAGTTCAGAAGTATAAGCTGCCATTGGAATTAGAGGTTGGCGATATTTTGATCCAGAATGAATTCGGCATTTATGAGAAAAAATAAGGATGACGGCAGGAGGGGCGTATAACCCCTCTTTTTCTTTTATACGAGAGGAAGAATGAATGGAAAAAAAGAGACAGATTGCGGCAGTTTTGATATTGCTTGCATTGATTGGCGTGATCGCCTACAGACATAGCACAGGGAAAGATCTGGAAAAATATGAGGCATCTTTTTTTGATGTGTTTGACACACAGACACAGATTATTGGTTATGCGTCATCAAAAGAGCAATTTTCGGAACAGATGTCATTGATCAAAGACAAGTTTCAATACTATAATGATCTGTATGATATTTATCACGACTATGAGGGGATGAATAACATCAAGACCATCAATGATAATGCGGGAATCCAGCCGGTAAAGGTGGATGAGGAAATCATCGAGCTGTTGAAACTCGGCATTACGATGGATGAAAAAACAGATGGAAACATGAATATCGCAATGGGAAGTGTGCTGTCTATCTGGCATGATTATAGGGAAGCAGGAAGTGAAGATCCGTATTCTGCAGAGCTGCCGCCGATGGATGAATTGGAGAGAGCAGCAGAACATACAGATATCCATAATATTGTCATTGACGAGGAGGCGTCTACGGTTTATCTGACAGACCCGGATATGTCGTTAGATGTTGGAAGTATTGGAAAAGGTTATGCGGTTCAAAAGGTTGCAGAGTATGCAAAAAATGAACTTGGAATCCAGTACATGCTTTTTTCGGTCGGGGGAAATGTGTGCGCTATTGGCGGACACCCGGATGGAAGCGCCTGGGCGGTCGGAATTCAGAATCCTGATGTGGAGAGTGATCAGGCATATATAAAAAAAGTGGAAGTTCAGGATTTAAGCGTGGTAACGAGTGGAAATTATCAACGCTATTATACAGTCGATGGAAAAAGATACTGTCACATTATCAATCAGGATACCCTGATGCCGGCAGATAATTTTTCATCTGTTACCATTATCACAAATGATTCTGGAATGGCAGATGCGTATTCAACTGCGGTTTTTAATATGCCGCTTGCGGAAGGAATGGAATTTGTAAATCAGCTTGACGGTGTGGGGGCAATGTGGATTCTGGAAGACGGAAGCATTCAGTATTCGGATGGATTTGAAGAATACACCAGGTGATGATAAAGTATTTTTGATCCGGCGAAGAAACATGTGCAGCTGATAAAAAAGAAAACAAAGAGGAAAGAGAGTCTCAGATGAAAAAAATATTTCAGATGAAAGAACAATCTCAAAAAGAAGCAGGTGTGAAGGACGGGAAAGAGTTACACATCCGGAAAAATGACTGGATTCTGATCGTTATTTTACTTGTGGCGGCGGCCGGTATATACGTTGCAATACAGTATTACCAGAAGGTATCGACCCAAAATGTAGTTGCCGTTGTGACGGTGGACGGTGTGGAATATGGGAGATATCCACTCTCGGAAGATCATACAGAAACCATCCGCTTTGAGGATGGCTCCTATAACCGGTTTGCGATTCAGGATGGCTATGTGAGCATGCCGGAAGCGTCCTGTCCGGATCAGATCTGTGTGCATCACAGCCGGATCAGCAGGAACAAGGAGACGATCGTCTGTCTGCCGGACAAGGTAGTCATCACGATCGAGAACGGAGAAGACTCCGGAATCGATGTTCTGCAACATTAGAGAAAAGAAAGGAACAATGATGGCAAAAAAAACAGCACTTCTCGGAATGCTTGTGGCACTTGCATTTGTGCTTTCCTATATTGAAACGCTGATCCCGATAAATCTGGGGATTCCCGGGGCAAAGCTTGGACTTGCAAATCTTGTGGTGATGGTCGCACTGTACACACTTGGAACAAAGGAAGCATTTGCACTTTCCATGGTGCGTATCCTGCTCACAGGACTTACGTTTAGTTCCATGGCAGCAATGCTTTACAGTTTTGCCGGAGGACTTTTGAGTTTTGCAGTGATGTATCTGGCAAAGAGATCAAAGCTTTTTTCGGCTGCCGGAGTGAGCGTTCTCGGTGGCATTTCGCACAATGCAGGTCAGATATTTGTCGCAATGTGGGTACTTGATACGGCAACTTTAATTTATTATCTCCCGGTTCTTGCCATTACAGGGATTGCTTCCGGAACGGTGATCGGACTTCTTGCAGTGATGGTGATCCGGCGGGTTTCCGGCATGATAAATCGTTGGGATTGATGTTTTTTAACCAAAATGAATAACAATTATTAAAATTTGTTATAATAAAAATCAAATTTTTTCTTGCATTTCTGTTTTTGAAGTGATATAAATATTACAACATTAACACAGTAAAGCGTTGATAGAGACTCTGATCTTCAGGCGTCGACAGGAATACAGCGTCACCGACTGAGAGCGCTGTTTGAAAGAGGAGATACAGGGAACACTCTGGAGCAGACTGGTTGAACCATAACCGGGTATTACAGCCGAAGCTATTTGGATCATTGTGATGACCGGTATGTAAGTAGGTCAGTACGTCAGTGCACGTTACGCACATTGAGTGGGAAAATGAATTTAATGTTATCATTTTCCAATGCGGGTGGTACCGCGGGATAATCGTATATCTCGCCCTGAAAGAACGAAGTTGTTCTTTCAGGGCTTTTTTAGTTTCATTTATTATAATGATTATTCCGTCCCGCACCGAGTAATTCCCAAAATAAGGAAAGAAAAGGAGCGTACAAACGTATGGAATTCATGACAGGAGTAAACAAAAAAGACACAGTAGAAATCAGTGAGATCTTAGCAGGAGATTTCGAAGGAAAGACCGTAAAAGTGAACGGTGCAGTTCATACCATAAGGGATATGGGAGAGGTTGCATTTGTCGTTTTACGAAAAAGGGAAGGACTTCTTCAATGTGTATTTGAAGAGGGAAAAACAAAGTTTGACTTAAAAGACCTGAAAGAAGCAGCCACCGTGGAAGTGGAAGGTGCAGTGAAAAGCGAGGACAGGGCACCGAATGGTTTTGAAATCCGGTTAGACAGCATCCGGGTATTATCTGAGCCGGTTGCACCGATGCCGTTAGCAATTTCCAAGTGGAAATTAAACACTTCCCTGGAAGCAAACTTAAACAACCGTTCCATTGCACTTCGAAATATAAGAGAGCGTGCAAAATTTAAGATTCAGGAAGGTGTCGTCAGAGGATTCCGTGATTTTCTTTATGAGCAGGGATTTACCGAGATCCACACGCCAAAGATCGGAGCAAAAGGCGCTGAGGGTGGTGCAAATATGTTCCGTATGGACTATTTCCACAGACCGGCTGTTTTAGCGCAGAGCCCACAGTTTTATAAACAGATGATGGTAGGCGTGTTTGACCGTGTATTTGAGACAGCCCCGGTGTTCCGTGCAGAAAAACACAATACAAAACGTCATTTGAATGAGTATACCAGTCTTGATTTTGAGATGGGATACATTGATGGATTCGAAGATATCATGGCAATGGAGACCGGATTTTTACAGTATATGGTTGACCTTTTGAAAAAGGACTACGAAAAAGAGTTGAAAATCCTTGGTGTGACACTGCCGAATGTGGATAAAATCCCGACCGTCAGATTCGACGAGGCAAAAAGAAAAGTAGCTGAAAAATATGGCAGAAAAATTCGTAACCCATATGATCTTGAACCGGAAGAGGAGGCTTTGATCGGACAGTATTTTAAAGAGGAATGTGATGCGGATTTCGTGTTTGTCACACATTATCCTTCCAAGAAAAGACCATTCTACGCAATGGACGATCCGGCAGATCCGACGTTTACATTAAGTTTTGATCTATTGTATCACGGTCTGGAGATCACGACCGGTGGACAGCGTATCCACGATTACAACATGCTGCTGGAAAAAATCGAAAAACGCGGCATGACAACCGAGGGCATGGAGCAGTACATGGACACATTCAAACACGGAATGCCACCACACGGAGGTCTTGGAATCGGTCTGGAGCGTCTGACGATGAAACTGATCGGTGAAGACAATGTCAGAGAGACAACATTGTTCCCGCGTGATATGAGCAGATTAGAGCCATAGCCGGAAAGAAAGCAGAGAGGATAAGAAAAATGGCAAATATTATTTCGGATGAAACCATTGAATATGTAGGAATTCTTGCAAAACTGGAATTGAATGAAGAAGAAAAAGAGCAGGCAAAAAAAGATATGGGCGCCATGCTTGACTATATTGATAAATTAAATGAGTTAGATACCACAGGAGTTGAGCCGATGTCTCATGTTTTCCCGGTGACAAACGTATTTCGTGAAGACGTTGTCACGAATGGAGACGGAAGCGAAGCAACCCTTTCTAATGCGCCTTCCATGAAAGACAGTGGATTCAAGGTGCCAAAGACGATTGGTTAGCAATTCAGATGTGTTGGATGTGAGCATGGAATAAGGAAGAAAGGGTGATAGAAATGAGTTTAATGAGTTTGACTGCCGTGGAATTAGGCAAAAAAATAAAAGCAAAAGAAGTTACGGTTACAGAGGCTGTTACAGCAGCTTTAGATGCAATTGAAGCAAAAGAGAAAAAAGTGAACAGTTTTGTGACAGTGGATCGTGAAGGCGCATTAAAACGTGCAGAGGAAGTACAGAAAATGATCGATGATGGAACGCTTACAGGTCCGCTTGCCGGAGTGCCGGTCGCCATCAAGGACAATATGTGCACGAAAGATCTGCTGACGACCTGTTCCTCAAAGATATTATATAATTTTAAACCAACGTACACTGCAGAAGCGGTAGAAAATCTTGAAAAAGCAGGTGCGGTGATCATTGGAAAAACAAATATGGATGAGTTTGCGATGGGAAGTACCACAGAGACGTCCGCTTACGGGGCAACTAAGAATCCATGGAATGAAGCTCATGTCCCGGGTGGCTCTTCCGGTGGTTCCTGTGCAGCGGTTGCAGCAGAAGAATGCTCCTATGCGTTAGGTTCTGACACCGGCGGTTCCATCCGTCAGCCAAGTTCATTCTGTGGTGTGACCGGAATCAAACCAACTTATGGAACCGTTTCCCGTTATGGACTGATCGCTTACGGATCTTCATTAGATCAGATCGGACCGATCGCAAAAGATGTGACAGACTGTGCAACAATCTTAGAAGCAATTGCTTCTTATGATAAGAAGGACTCCACATCCATTGCAAGAGATGACTTAAAATTCACGGATGCTCTGGTAGATGATGTGAAAGGATTAAAAATCGGAATTCCAAGAGATTATTTTGGAGAGGGACTTGATCCGGAAGTAAAAGAGGCCGTATTAAATGCAGCAAAGGTTTTAGAAGAAAAAGGTGCGGTCGTAGAGGAATTTGATCTGAGTCTTGTGGAATATGCAATTCCTGCATACTATGTCATCGCCTGTGCCGAGGCAAGCTCAAACCTTGCACGTTTTGACGGAGTAAAATATGGTTATCGCGCAAAGGAATACGAAGGACTTCATAATATGTACAAAAAGACACGTTCGGAAGGTTTTGGTCCGGAAGTAAAAAGAAGGATCATGCTGGGTTCCTTCGTATTAAGCAGTGGATATTATGATGCTTATTATCTGAAAGCACTTCGCACAAAGGCATTGATCAAAAAAGTATTTGATGAAGCATTTGCAAAATATGATGTGATCTTAGGACCGGCAGCCCCGACAACGGCTCCGAAGTTAGGGGAATCCTTAAGTGATCCGATAAAAATGTATCTCGGAGATATTTATACCATCTCTGTAAACCTTGCAGGACTTCCGGGAATTTCACTTCCTTGTGGAAAAGATTCCAATGGACTTCCAATCGGCTTACAACTGATCGGCGACTGTTTCAAAGAGAAAAATATTATCCGCGCTGCGTATGCATTTGAGCAGACCAGGGAATATGAACACAGCCCATTAGCATAAGTTTGGAGGAATCGTCATGAGTAAAGTATATGAAACTGTGATTGGACTGGAAGTCCATGTTGAATTAGCAAGTAAAACAAAAATTTTCTGTGGCTGCTCCACCGCATTCGGAGGGGCGCCAAACAGCCATACCTGCCCGGTATGTACCGGTATGCCGGGTTCTCTTCCTGTTTTAAATAAACAGGTGGTAGAGTATGCGATTGCAGTTGGTCTTGCCACTAACTGCAGCATTACACAGTATTGCAAGTTTGACCGTAAAAACTATTTTTATCCGGATAATCCGCAGAATTACCAGATTTCCCAGTTGTATCTGCCAATCTGCAGGAACGGCGGGGTGGAGATCGAAACTGCAGCGAGTAAGAAAACGGTTGGTATCCATGAAATCCATATGGAGGAGGATGCCGGAAAGCTGGTGCATGATGAGTGGGAGGACTGTTCGATCGTCGATTACAACCGTTCCGGCGTACCGTTGATCGAGATCGTGTCAGAGCCGGATATGCGTTCCGCAGAGGAGGTCATTGCCTATCTGGAAAAATTAAGGCTGATCATCCAGTATCTTGGTGCGTCTGACTGTAAATTAAATGAAGGTTCCATGCGTGCCGATGTTAACCTTTCCGTCCGTGAGATGGGGGCACCGGAATTTGGAACACGTACCGAGATGAAGAACCTGAACTCTTTCAAGGCGATCGCAAGAGCTATCGAGGGCGAGCGCGCCCGGCAGATCGAGCTGATCGAGGAAGGAAAAAAGGTCATTCAGGAAACCAGAAGATGGGATGACAACAAAGAGTACTCCTACGCAATGCGTTCTAAGGAGGATGCACAGGATTACCGTTATTTCCCGGAACCGGATCTTGTTCCAATTGTCATAAGCGATGAGTGGATCGCAGAAATCAAGGCAAGACAGCCGGAACTCCGCACAGAAAAATTAGAACGCTATAAAAAAGAATTCGGTCTGCCGGATTATGATGCGGAAATTATCACCGGACATAAAAAATTTGCCGATCTTTTCGAGGCGACGACAGAGATATGTAAGAAACCAAAGAAAGTTTCCAACTGGATTATGGGTGAAATCATCCGCCTGTTAAAAGAAAATGAGATGGACCCGGAGGACATTAAATTTTCTCCGGTAAATCTTGCAAAAGTCATTGAACTGGCAGATTCCGGTGCGATCAACAGCACGGTTGCAAAGGAAGTGTTTGAGGAAGTTTTCAAACATGATATTGATCCTGACAAATACGTTGAGGAAAAAGGATTAAAGACCGTCAATGATGCCGGCGAACTGCAAGCAGTCGTGGAACAGGTCATCAGAGACAATCCACAGTCAGTAGAAGATTACCGTAATGGAAAAGAAAAAGCGATCGGATTTCTGGTTGGACAGACCATGAAGGCAATGAAAGGAAAGGCAAATCCTGGAATGGTCAATAAAATCCTCAAAGAATTGCTGTAAATAGGAATTTAAAAATACTTGCGCCGCATTTATGGAAATGGCATAATCAAAAGGAATAAATCCGCGGAAGGAATGACAAAAGACAATGACAAAAGCAGAATTTAAAAAACTGGTGGAAAACGGACCGGTTATTCTGGATGGAGCGACAGGAACGAATTTGCAGAAAGCAGGCATGCCGGTTGGCGTGTGCCCGGAACAGTGGATTCTTGAAAATCCTGATATTATGATAAAGTTACAGGAAGATTATGTGGCGGCCGGAACTGATATTTTGTATGCACCAACATTTACTGCAAACCGTATAAAACTGGAAGAGTATGGACTTGCAGACAGATTAGAAGAAATGAACCGGGAACTGATCGCCCTGTCCCAAAAAGCGGCGCAGGGAAAAGCGCTGGTGGCAGCGGATATGACGATGACCGGACAACAGTTATATCCGATCGGCGACCTGATGTTTGAAGATCTTGTGGATGTCTACAAAGAACAGGCAGAGGTAGTTGCAGATGCAGGCGCTGATCTCTTTGTGGTAGAGACCATGATGAGTCTTCAGGAATGCAGGGCGGCAGTCATTGCGATCAGGGAAGTATGTGATCTTCCAATCATGGTATCACTCACATATAACCCGGATGGAAGAACCCTTTATGGAACAGATCCGGCAACGGCGACAGTCGTACTGCAGAGTCTCGGAGCTGATGCGATCGGGATCAACTGTTCAACAGGACCGGAGGATATGATAGAACCGGTTGAAAAAATGGCAGAGTATGCCACAATCCCAATCCTTGCAAAGCCGAATGCAGGGCTGCCGGAGCTGGAGAATGGTGTGACAGTCTACAAGACGGGACCAGAGGAGTTTGCTTCCTGTGGAAAAAAACTGGTGGAGGCCGGTGCGTCCATTATCGGAGGCTGCTGTGGCACGACACCGGAGCATATCCGTGCACTGAAAGAAGCAGTGAAGGATATGCCGGTGCATAAACCTTTGACGCAAAAAAGAAGAATTCTGACTTCTGAACGTAAACTGGTGGAAATTACATTGGATGGTAATTTTATGGTGATCGGTGAGCGCATCAATCCGACCGGTAAGAAAAAACTTCAGGCAGAACTGCGGGAGGGCAGCCTTAACATGGTGCGTCAGATGGCGTTAGACCAGGAAGAAAACGGTGCTGCGATTCTTGATGTTAATATGGGAATGAACGGAATTGATGAGAAAGAAATGATGATCAACACGATTTACGAAGTGACTTCTACGGTTGATTGTCCGCTGTGCATTGATTCCAGCCATGTAGATATTATTGAGGCGGCTCTCCGTATTTATCCGGGACGTGCCCTGATCAATTCGATTTCCATGGAAAAAGAGAAAATGGATAAACTTCTTCCGATTGCAGAAAAATACGGAGCAATGTTTATTTTGCTGCCATTATCGGATGCAGGGCTTCCGAATGATTCTGAGGAAAAACATGCGATCATCCGCACGGTTATGGAGCAGGCAATCAAGATCGGAATGAGCAAAGAGGACATTATCGTAGACGGACTGGTTGCAACGATCGGAGCAAATCCAAGAGCTGCCATTGAGTGCTATGAAACCTTTTCTTATTGTAAAAATGAACTTGGACTGCCAACAGCTTGTGGACTTTCCAATATTTCTTTTGGTCTGCCGGAGCGGACTTATGTGAATACAGCGTTCCTTACGATGGCAATCGCACATGGGCTTACAATGGCTATTGCAAATCCATCGCAGGAATTATTGATGAATGCCGCATTTGCGTCTGATCTGCTTCTTGCAAGAGAAGAGAGTGATATCCGCTATATTGAGCGTATGAACATGCTCGCTGAAAAGTACGCAGGTCAGGAGCGCGTGCTTGTCCCGGTAAAAAAAGCGGCGGCGGATGATCAGGCAAAACCTGGATCACAGGAAGGAAGAAGTGCTATTTTTGAAGCTGTTTTAAAAGGAAATAAGGGTGGCATTTTAGATGAGGTGAAAAAGGCGCTTGCCGACGGAGAAAAACCGGATGAGATCATCAACCATCATCTGATCCCGGCGATCAATGAAGTTGGCGTGCTGTTTGACAAACAGAAATATTTCCTGCCACAGCTGATCTCCTCTGCCAACACGATGAAGATGGCGATCGAATACGTAGAGCCAATGTTAGAGCGGAATGATGCGGAACAAAAGGCGACAATTGTAGTTGCAACAGTAGAAGGAGATATTCACGATATCGGAAAAAATCTTGTTGTTCTTATGTTGAAAAACTATGGCTACAATGTGATTGACCTTGGAAAAGATGTTCCGGCTTCGCTGATCGTTGAGACTGCTTTAAAAGAGCATGCAAAAGTAATTGGTCTGTCAGCCCTTATGACAACAACGATGATGCGCATGAAAGACGTTGTGGAATTGGCAAAAGAAATGGGATGCGACAGCAAGATCGTTATTGGTGGTGCGGCGATCAATGAAAGTTTTGCAGATGAGATCGGAGCGGACGGATACTCGAAAGATGCAGCAGACTGCGTAAAACTGGTGGATCGGCTGGTGGAAGAATAGCGGATGAAAATAGCAATCCTAAAAAAATGCAGAAACACAAAAATAAGTGTTGACTTTTTTATGTGATTCATTATATAATAGCAAAGCGAGTTGCGCAAGCGACTCGCAAGTATATGGGATCTTAGCTCAGCTGGGAGAGCATCTGCCTTACAAGCAGAGGGTCATAGGTTCGAGCCCTATAGGTCCCATTTTCCACAGAAGACATTGACAAGATATTGTTGATTGAGGTGGAAAATGTGAGGCGCATCTGCGATGCCGATGCACACATCACTGCGTGATGGCGCAGAAAAAAATATTGAATATGGCGAGATAGCTCAGTTGGCTAGAGCACATGGTTCATACCCATGGTGTCGAGGGTTCGACTCCCCCTCTCGCTACTAACAAAAAGCTTTGAGATTTTCTCGAAGCTTTTTTCGTGTAACAGGAAATTACGGTGAAATGTTCCTGATACATAGAAACGCAGTTTTGCAATAAGAAATCAAAGTTACATAAAAATCCTTTTCTAATTTAGTCGAAAAAAGGTTTTCTTTTATACTTTTATGTGGTAAAATGATAAAAAATACGGCAGAAAGACCGTGGAGACAAGGAGTAGCATGAAAATGACAAAGAAATGGGAAGTAACGGTAAATGGAACAAACAATGTGATTGAGTACAAGGCAGGATTTGGAGCAAAGATTCTGGTGAATGGTCAGGCGTACAAGGTGAAATCACAGAACTGGTGGGTGATGATGGTGGATTATCCAATTATGATCGATGATACGGAAATTCGTGTTGTGGCAATCGGAAATAAAGTTGATCTTGCTGTGAACGGAGTATATCAGGGCAGCGGCGAGCAGTATCAGCCATTGCATAAAACACCGACAATGTGTAATGTGTTTATCGGGATCAGTTGTATCGCTGGATTTCTTCTTTGCGGATGGTTGGGTTTACTGATCGGAGCTTTATTTGGAACAGTTTATGTAAGACAGGGACTGGCAGGTAAGATGGGGAATGTTGTCGGCGCTTTTGTTGGATGTACGGTAATACAGCTTTTGATCATGGTCATTGTAGTATTTCTTCAGCTTGCATAGTAAAGGACGGTTTACATATGGAACAGGGAAACTATGGAGAAAACTTTGACAGAGGATATGAGGAGCAGGCGAGACCGAGACAGCAGGTGATCGTGATCGGGGAACCGGTTCCGGATAAGAGAACGACCAAGAACCTTGCAATCTGTTCGCTGGTACTTGGAATTCTTGCGATTGTATTCAGCTTTTTGCCTTATATTGGAATTATTCTTGCACTGATCGCATTGCCACAGGGAATTGTAAGTCTTGTGCAGAAGCGGCCGGGCAAAGGACTTGCGATTGCAGGGATTATTACAGGAATATTCGGAATATTATTGTCGATATTGTTTATTTTGGTGTATGTTGTTGCGGTACTTGCTTTATAATACCGGGATAGGATAAAGAGGTTATTACAGAAAGAATGTCAGCTTTGTGTAGTAACCTCTTTTTCTACCTATTGACATTTTTTCTCTTATTGTTACAATAAAGTTAGTTGATACTAACCAATAAAATACATACATTATGAATAGAATACGAAATTGTAAAATTGATTGAGGACTTAAAGAAAATAACTGAAATAAAGTTTGCAATTACTTATTAATAATAAGAGAGGAAGGTGTCTTATGGATCAGGCAGTATTTTATGGAATTTTAATTCCGTTTTTGGGTACGTCGCTCGGTGCAGCGTGCGTATTTTTTATGAAACATGATATGAGCGAACGGTTGTCCCGGATTCTTACCGGGTTTGCTGCGGGGGTGATGGTGGCGGCATCCATCTGGAGTTTACTGATTCCGGCGGTGGATCAGTCGGAAGAGATGGGAAAGTTTGCGTTTATTCCAGCAGCAGCTGGATTTTGGGGTGGCATTCTGTTTCTGCTTCTGTTAGATCACATCATCCCACATTTGCACAGGTACAGTGTCAGCGCAGAGGGACCAAAGAGCAGATTGCAGAGAACCACCATGATGGTGCTGGCCGTCACGCTGCATAATATTCCGGAAGGGATGGCAGTCGGGGTTGTGTATGCAGGATATCTGGCTGGAAATGCAAAAATCACAGTGGCGGCAGCTATGGCATTGTCAATAGGGATCGCAATACAGAACTTCCCGGAGGGGGCGATTATTTCCATGCCGCTCAGGGCAGAAGGGATGAAAGTGTCAAAAGCTTTTGCAGGCGGTGTGCTTTCGGGGATTGTGGAACCGGTCGGTGCAATGCTCACAATCCTTGCAGCAGGATATATTGTCCCGGCTCTGCCTTATCTGTTAAGCTTTGCAGCCGGAGCGATGATCTATGTGATTGTGGAGGAACTGATCCCGGAAATGTCCCAGGGGGAACATTCCGACCTTGGAACGATCTTTTTTGCAGTGGGATTTACGGTGATGATGTCGCTGGATGTGGCTCTTGGGTAAAAATAACAGAATAGAGACAGTGAATAAGAAATTCCTTTCCTGATGTGAAGGGAGTTTCTTTTTTTACGCAGATGAATTGTGGACATACCAGTGACAAAACATTGTGTATTTTTTAACAAAATCATTGACAATAATACTTATGCAATGTATGTTATAGATAGAATGTTTTATAAATAACAATCTGGTTATACCAGAGGACAGACGCTGGGATCTGACATGGAAACATGGGATAGCCGGAACATAGAAGAAGGGAAGAGGGAGAACAGATGAAAGACTTTAAAGTGATTGAGGTAAAACGGAGTATTTTTGAAGACAACAATGCGGATGCTGACAAATTACGCGCAGAATTAAAGTCAGAGGGGACATTTTTGTTAAATCTTATGTCTTCTCCGGGCGCAGGAAAGACAACGACATTAAAACGCACGATCTCCATGCTCAAAGACGAGATGAAGATTGGTGTCATGGAAGCAGATATTGACTCTGATGTGGACGCACAGGCGATCAGTGAGACCGGTGTGCGTGCCATCCAGATCCATACAGGCGGAATGTGCCATCTGGATGCGGACATGACAAGACAGGGAATCCATGAGTTTGGAACAAAGGATCTTGACTTTGTCGTTCTTGAGAACGTAGGCAATCTGGTCTGTCCGGCAGAGTTTGATACCGGAAGTACGAAGAATGCGATGATTCTTTCCGTGCCGGAAGGGGACGATAAACCATTAAAATATCCATTAATGTTTTCTATCTGTGATGTAGTTCTCATTAACAAATGTGATACATTAAGTGTTTTTGATGATTTCAGCAAAGAGGCTGTGAAAGAACGTATCTTAAAATTAAATCCAAATGCAAAGATTTTCTTTGTCTCAGCGAAGACAGGAGAAGGTTTTGACGAGTGGGCGGACTGGATCCGCACCGAGATTTCTAAATATCAGAAATAAGTGAAAGCAGAATAAAATATTTTTTTTACAGGAGCCGGCAGAGTGACGGCTTTGCATATAAGGAGGAAGAAATGGCAGATCCATTGGGAAATTTTGTACCGGAATTTATTGAAAACGAAGTAGAGAGAGAAGCTATTGTAAAGCTTGCTAAAATGATCACAGACCGTGTTCCGCAGAAGCTTGGGATGAAAAAGATCACAAAGTATGATCCGGAGTACTGGGGATTATCTGCAATGTGTACAGATGAGATGGCAGAGATCGCACTGAAAATGGGTGTTCGTAAGCCAAAGACATTAGATCAGATGGTAAAGCTGACAGGCATTGAGAAAAAGCACTTGGAAGAGGTTTTACAGCAGATGGCTGTGAATGGTGTGATCGAGTATAATTGGGAAAATCCACAGCATGAGAAACAGTATGTACTTCCAATGTTTGTACCGGGAAGTGCTGAGTTTGGAAATATGAACCTTCAGATGTTAGAGGAACATCCGGAAGTAGGACGTTTCTTCGAGAGAATGAGCCGTCTGCCACTGGAAAAGGTAACACCTATGGTACCGGAAGGAGGAGCCGGCATCGGTATGCATGTTATTCCGGTCGAGAAAGCAATCTCTATGGAGAACCAGTCTATTTCCATCGAGCATATTTCTCACTGGTTAGATAAATATGAAGGAAAGTACGCAGCAAGCCCATGTTCCTGCCGTCGTTCCAGAACGACTTACGAGGAAGGCTGTGCAGATGACCCGGAGAGTTGGTGCATCGCAGTCGGTGATATGGCGGATTATGTTGTTGAGACAAACAAAGGTGGACGTTACATTACAAGAGAGGAAGCACTGGAGATTTTCCAGAAAGCAGAGGAGAATGGATTTGTTCACCAGATTACCAATATCGATGGAGAAGACAAGATTTTCGCGATTTGTAACTGTAATGTGAATGTATGTTATGCACTTCGTACCTCTCAGTTATTTAATACACCGAATATGTCCCGTTCTGCATATGTCGCAAAAGTAGAAGCAAAAGACTGTGTGGCATGTGGACGCTGTGTAGAGTATTGTCCTGCAGGTGCAGTAAAACTTGGACAGAAATTATGCAAAAAAGATGGTTCCCAGGTAGAATATCCAAAACATGTCCTTCCATCTGAGAAAAAATGGGGACCGGAGATGTGGGATGAAAACTACCGTGATAACAACCGCATCAACTGCTATGACACTGGTACAGCTCCATGTAAGACAGCCTGTCCGGCGCACATTGCAGTTCAGGGTTATCTGAAAATGGCAGCGCAGGGAAGATATCAGGATGCGCTGGCGCTGATCAAGAAAAACAATCCGCTCCCGGCAGTCTGCGGACATATCTGTAACAGACGCTGTGAGGATGCATGTACCAGAGGAACGATCGATCAGGCAATTGCGATCGATGAGGTAAAGAAATTTATCGCAGCCCAGGATCTGAAGGCTGAGACACGTTACATTCCAGAGAAAGTCGTTCCATCTGTCAGAGGATATTTTGAGGAGAAGATCGCGATCATCGGAGGTGGTCCTGCCGGTTTATCCTGTGCCTTCTATCTGGCTGAAAAAGGTTACAAACCTACTATTTTTGAGAAGAATGAGCGCGCCGGCGGTATGCTGGTATACGGTATCCCATCCTTCAAATTAGAGAAAGACGTTGTGCAGGCAGAAATCGATATCATCAAGGAGATGGGCGTTGAGATCAGAACCGGAGTGGAAGTTGGAAAAGACATCACATTAGATGAACTCCGTGCGCAGGGATACAAAGCGTTCTACATTGCGATCGGATGTCAGGGCGGAAGACTTCCGGGCATTCCAAACGATACGGTAAAAGGATGTTCTTCCGCAGTTGACCTCTTAAAAGAAGTCAATGCAAATGAGAAATATGACATCAAAGGTGATGTCGTTGTGATCGGTGGCGGTAACGTTGCAATCGACGTTGCAAGAGATTCCAAGAGATGCGGCAGTGACATGGTAAAAGTCAACATGTTCTGTTTGGAATCCAGAGAGACAATGCCGGCCTCCGTGGAGGAGATCGAGGAAGCAGAGTCCGAGGGAATTGTTGTAAATCCGGGATGGGGGCCAAAGGAAGTTCTTGTGGATGACAACGGTGAAGTACGTGGAATCGTTTTAAAGAAATGTATTTCTGTAAAAGATGCAGACGGAAGATTCAATCCACAGTATGATGAGAACCAGCTTTTGACAGTAGAATGTAAGCATGTATTCTTCTCCGTAGGCCAGGCGATCGTATGGGGAGACTTATTAAAGGGAAGCAAAGTGGAACTTGGACGCGGCAACGGAGCGGTTGCAGATGCGCTTACTTACCAGACAGCAGAACCTGATATCTTCGTTGGAGGAGATGTTTATACAGGTCCTAAATTTGCAATTGATGCGATTGCAGCCGGAAAACAGGGTGCAATCTCCATCCATCGTTTTGTACAGCCACATTCGAGCCTTACGATCGGACGTAATAGAAATGATTTCATCGAGTTAAACAAAAACGATATCAAAGTGGAAAATTATGACAACTCCAGCCGTCAGATTCCTGGACATAATGATTCCATCGATACAAAACACTCTTTCCGTGATGCAAAACTTGTATTTACAGAAGAGCAGGTAAAAGCAGAGACAGCACGTTGTCTTGGATGTGGAGCTTCTGTTGTTGACCAGAATAAGTGTATCGGTTGTGGTATCTGTACAACGAAGTGTGAGTTTGATGCGATCAAGTTACATAGAGAACTGCCTGGATGCAGCAAGATGGTTCCAAGTGAAGATAAGTTGAAATATATTCTTCCAAATGGAGCAAAGCAGGCGATTAAGATTAAATTCTCCAAGAAGAAGTAATCATTTACAGAGAGGAATAAAATGCACGAACTTGGAATTATTGTACATGTTATGCGTACCGTGGAGGAAGTTGCAGCAGAGAACAATCTCACAGAGATCAGATCCGTGACCTGTGAGATCGGGGAAGTCAGCGGCGTTGTCCCGGAATACATGGCAGACTGCTGGGGCTATGCAAGAAGCAGATCAGAGCTTTTAAAAGACTCAGAATTAAAAATCGAGATCATACCTGGTGTTACCATGTGTGAGGACTGTGGAAAAACCTATTCCACAGTCCAGTATGCAAAAATATGTCCACACTGTGGAAGCAGTGCCACGTATCTTCTGGAAGGAAACGGATTCAGCATCAAGGAGATTGAAGGGGCATAACAAAAAAATATTGTTAGTAAAAACCTCACTGGCTGAGTATAATCTGCTGGTGAGGTTTTTCTATTAAAAAGCAAAAATGCACAGAGACCAAATCCGCCTCTCATGCATCTAATCTATGTAAATAAGTGAAAAGCCGGCAGAAAGGAAGCTGTTCCACGGACAAGTCAGTGGAAAACAGCACAAAATACAATGAAAAAAGAAATATTAGGACAATTGATCATTGATTCCGAGGAAACAATGTATCATATTGCAAAGTCCCTGCTTTACAATGACGCAGACTGTGCGGATGCGATACAGGAAGCCATTGTAAAAGCATTTGTAAAATTACATACATTAAAGGATGACTCGTATGCAAAAACATGGCTCATCCGCATTGTGATGAACGAGTGTTATGCGATCATGCGCAAAGAGAAAAAAATTATTTCCCTGCAGGATTATCAGATGAACGAGCAGGAAACGGAATCCAAAGACTATTCAGATTTATATGAAGCGATTTTCCATTTGCCAGAGCAGATAAAACTGTGCGTCACACTGTATTATATGGAAGGGTACAGTGTGAAAGAGGTCGCAGCATTGTTAGATACGACAGAGAGTGCAGTAAAAAACAGGCTGGCAAAAGCGCGGGGAAAATTAAAAGAAGCGCTGGCAGATTGAGACATAGTGATGATCCATTGGAACAGACATACAAAAACACGGATATCGAATGAAAAATAATAAATTTCGTATCGTTTGGATAGCAGGAAAGGCGGTAACAGTATGAGATTAGAAGATATGAGAGAACAATTTCCGAAAATGCCGGAGAGCATGAAGCGGATGATTGAGCAGGAAGTTACAGTGCAGATCGGGCAGGAGAAAGAAAATGACAATCCAAAAGTTGTAACTTATAAGAAAAGAAAGAAAAAAAACATGGCACACCGTATGCTGGTGGCATCTATGGTGGCTGCTCTGGCACTTGCAACAACGGTCTGTGCAGGTGTTGCTTACCAGATGCATAATCAGAAGGTTGGAAAATATGGCTTAAAAACACAGATTGAAGGACCACAGACAGCGGCAGAAAGTACGGAGAATATGGCAGATCAGACGACAGAAGAGAGAGCGGGTAAAGCAGCCGAATATGTCAGACTGGAAACCTCTTATCTGCCGAAAGGTATGGTGCAGTCAGAGGAAGGAAAATTCAGTTTTGAAGATAATTATATGCAGGGTGGAGTCAGCATGATCGTGTACCAGCTGACACCGGAAAAAACAATAGCAGACATTGAAAATACAGGCATTGCTGTGAGCGAGGAAACCAGCATCGGTGGCAGACCGGCAGTTTACATGGAAACAGCTCCTGCCGAGGGTGATTCAGCAGAAAATTCTTCTACAGAAGGAACTGCGAATGAAAATACAACCGGTGCAAAAAAAATATATATGATTTACGCGGAACACAACTACCTCCTTGAGATGTTCATTTTCCCGGATGTGACAAAAGAAGAAGCATTCCAGATCGCAGAGGGTGTTTCCATTACTCCGACAGAAGAAACGAGCGGAGAGAATGTTATGCAGGTGTGCAGTTGGAATGACATGGAAAATGAGGCAGGAAAAGGAGAACCGGAAACGGATGAATCGGAAACATTGATGACATTTCCAAAAGAGAAAATGAAAAATATACACCTCATTGGCGGTGAGATTTCTCTGGATCAGAACGGAATTGAAGCAACACCGGGACTTACAGCAATCGTTTCCGATGTAACAATTTCCGATAATATCAGCAGTTTGTCAGAAAATATGCTGGAGGATGATACAAAAGCAGCATTTGACACAGACGGTAATTTATTGCCAATGAAAGTGGAATATTTAAAGAGCGGAGACGGTATCAACACAGTTGATGAAGTTGTGGAGACCAAAGAGATTCCAATGAAAATTGTTTCAGTGACAGTGGATTATAAAAATAATGGAAAGACGGCACTTTCCAATGTGATGTTTAACGGCGGCATTGCACTTCTGGCAGAATATGGAGAAAACATGCAGTTTGACGCATACATGAATGAAAAACCGGGAACAGGCGATATATGGGATTGCGTAAACGAAGAATCTATTGGATTTAGTCAGGAAGTTTATTTATCGGATGTTCATGGAGGAGAACGCCACAACAACTACATTAATACGATAAATCCAGGTGAAACCGTCACCGTGCGTATGGCATTCAAAGTGCCGGAAGAAAAATTAAATGAGATGTACTTCACCTTAAGCAATTATGGTGGCAGCCATTTCTATGATGAGACAAGCTTACAGCTTGGGTATGTGGATATCAGACAGTAGAAAATTTTTATGAGAAAACCCTCGCATCCAGTTTTAAGAAGCTGTTTGCGGGGGTTCTTTTTAAGTTTGCCGTCACCTATATACAAATCTAATTTATAGAAAAGGAACCATATAAACTGGCAGACAAAGAATGTCAGAGTCCTTAGCCAAATCTTTGGTATACACAAGATACTTATCAAGTATACAATCAGAATATTTTTTGCAAAATTCATCAAGAGATTTATGTGTTTTGTATCCGCTTGACTTTACTTCAATCGGACATATTTTATTTCTACTTGCAAGAAGAAAATCAATTTCATAATTATGCCGCGAAGTTTCATTGAAAAAGGTATAATAAAATAATTCATTGCCATTACAAGTAAGGATTTGGGCAACTATATTTTCATAGAGATATCCGAGATTTGTATTGAGCGTATCATTTAATAGTTTTTCGTATATTATATTTTCTGTAAAGTCTTTGTCCTTGAACATCAATGTAGTAAAAAGTCCGGTGTCGCAGAGGAACAGTTTAAATTTACAAAGGTCTTTATTAGTTGACATTCCAGCATTTGGATCATTGGCATGATATGAAACAAGAACAGTTTTTGAATCTTTTAATTCGGCAATTAATTCTAATATACTATCGGCTCGGTCATTTGCCAGTACACTGGAAACTTGATATCGTGCAGCATTTTTATTTAGCTGGGCAGGAATTGCATCAAAAAGAAGTGAAAGCTTTCCTGTTGAGTCTATTTTCTTGAAATCATCCTCATAAAGATTTAAAATATCACGTTTTATGGTATCGACTTTTCGAAAATTATTTGTCTGGAGATATTCATTTACAGCCTGTGGCATTCCACCAACAAGCATATACAGTCTGAAGTCTCTCATTAATTTCCGATGTAATTTATCTCCGATTGGATGGCGGGAGTCAAAGAGTTTTCTTACTAAGGCGGTGGTTGTATGATCACCTAAAGCCCATAAGAATTCTTCGTAATCCATGGGATACATAGAGAGTTTTCTTTCTTCACTCGGAATAAGGATGTTCTGTATGTTCTTTTTTATGGAAATCAGTGAACCGGTTTCTATATAGTCATATCTGTGGTCTTTTACTAATGATTTAATTGCCTGTCTTGCAAGTGGACATAGTTGAACTTCATCAAAGATAATTAGAGAATTTCTTTCGTGAAGATCAACCTTGTATTGTAACTGAAGCTGTAAAAAAAGATAATCTAAATCGGAAATGTCTTCAAAAAGAGCTTTGATACTTTTGGATACAGTTGAAAAATCAATTAATATATAGCTTTGATATTCATTCTTAGCAAAAGATTCCACAACCGTAGATTTTCCAATTCGCCGCGCACCTTCGATTAACAATGCTGTATTTCCGTTGGATTCTTCTTTCCAGGATAGTAGTTTACTGTATATTTTTCGCTTAAACATAGATCCTCCAAACAAAATCGCGTTTTTTATTTTGATATATTACCACAAAATCGCACTTTTTATTCTGTTATATTACCACAAAATCGCACTTTTTCAATCATTTATTTGGAAACAAAGTGTCTTCAGCTTGTGTTTGATATTGACAGTTTCTGTGCCTGCGATGGCAAAAGCAGAGACAATATGGGCAAATATAAATTGAAAAGTCCTGTGATTTAAACTATCATAAAAGATATATCGGTAGACATTTTTACAGATGGAGGGGACACAAAATGAAAAGCTATATAAAAATTGTAAAAGCAATGTTTTCTGGTAATAAAAGAGTATTAGCAGAGGCTTTTTCTGTTATGGTGATATTGCTTGCACTTGAGATGACAATCCCGGTATGTGTGAATAAAATGATAAATGGTCTTGCGGTAGAAAATGGAATTGTCACTTTTTTGGGAGGAATCTTTCTATTTGCCTGTGCATATGGAATCGTTTGTTTTTTATCAGCACTTAATACAAAATTATATATTCGTATTGGCAATCAACTATTATGGAACATGCGGGAACAAATTTATAAAGTGTTATGGTACAGCGGCTACATGGAAAATGTGCAGAAAAAGAAAGATAAGTTTAAATTTGTACTTTCAAATCAGGCATATACAGCATTTGCAATAGCTGTCATTTATTCCATTGGAGGCTTTACAAATTTATTAAGTATGCTTGCTTTTCTGGTAATTGTGTTTCTATATAGTGTACCTGTTGGAATGACATTGATAATCTGCATTTTAGTTACATTTTTTGTTTCGTTTTTTACCGGAAAAAAGATTTTAGAGGGGTATGAAACCTGCAATGTGATGCAGGAAAAAGATACAAGCCAGATATATGAAACGGTTGATATGGTTGAAGTGACCAGATCAAACGGATTAGAAGATTATTATTTGAAGAAAAATAAAATGATTCATGATAATTTTCTACATTTGCTCGAGACGGCTGAGAGCCGATCCGCTTTTTGTGAGACTGTAGAGAGTAGTCTGCATTCGCTGATTTATATTGTGGTGGCAGGTGTGCTGCTTTTGAACACAAATTTCAATGGGGGAACATTAGTGACAATATTATTTCTCACAAATTTATTGTTGGAAGTCAGTCAGAGAGTACAGCGGCAGTTACAGGTAATTATAAAAAACATTCCGGTATTCGACAATGTTGTGGAATTAATGAAGATTCCATTGGAAAGTGGAAGAAAATTAGAAAAGGTAGAAAATATAACGTTTGAGAATGTAAGTTTTCAAATAGAAGAAAGAAGTATTTTTAAAAATCTTAATTTTTCGGTTCAGGAAGGACAAAATATTTTGATTCAGGGAGAAAACGGCAGTGGAAAAAGTTCTCTTTTAAAAATGATTTTAGGATTTTATAAGCCGACAGGCGGTATCATATATATCAACGGAATACCTGTGGAAGCGTATGATTGTAAAACATTTTATAAAGAAATTTGTTATATATCGCAGGAAGAAATGCTGTTGAATGAATCGGTTGAAGATTATCTGCGTTATGCGGCGCATGCAGATTTAAAACCTGACAATATTGAGCAAATGCGGAGAAAAGTCAAATTGAGACCTGAAATCAAAAAAATTGAGGAAAATGGAGCAACTCTTTCAGGAGGAGAAAAAAAGAAACTGCTTATGCTCAAATGGCTTTTGAATCCGTCGACTTCATTTGTCATTTTAGATGAAATCGATGCAGGATTGGATGATGAAACAAAAGTGGTATTGAAAGAACTGGAGAAAGAACTGCTGAAAGACCGAAAAAAAATTGTGATGAAAATTTCACATATTGATGAAGATATGGATGGATACGATCAGATTATCAGATTATAGAAAAATAAAGAGTGTCTATAAACGGTGTGGATAAAGTGTATAAAAATTCAGATTGAATATTAGATGATTTGAATATTGTTAGAAAATATATATGATGCTATACTGAAATCAGATGATATACGAGTAGGCAGGAACAATACGAAAGGCATATTTATGAAAATATTTCTTATCCTTCTGACTTTTGCTGTGAACATATTATTATCAGGGTATAATAACCAGCAAATATATGTAACAACTGTTGTAGAAAAGAACGACATAGAAGAACAAGAGAATATATTGTATTCAGGGAACAGGATTACATCTGACTATCTGGAAGTCAGTGGAGGTGTAAATTTCTGGTGTGAAAATATAAATGGAGAGAATCACCTGAAACTTGAATATATTCCACAGGAGGATGAGTTTGCATATTGTAAGGTAGAATGTGAGAACGGACGAGTACAAAGTAATATCATTTCGAAATACAGTAAGGTAAATTATTATCTGAATGCAGACAATCAGATAGAAGATGAATATGCAGATAGAATTACGATTAATTATTACGACGAGGAAGGCACATTATTATCTTGGAGCGTAAAATATATATATTGGGATCCAATTCAAGAAACCTATTATTCGTCTGATATAGGAATTTAAAAAGAAAAGTGAAAACAAGTCAACGGTTATGCAGAAACAATTAATAGGAGGGAAAGCGTATGGGTACAAATAGCAAGTTAAACATATTGATCGTAACTCCATTTGCATTATGGATGTATATTATTTGCATTTCCAATATTATCATGCAGGAGTTGAGTGGGGCACCTTATGTAGCGGGAATCATTACTTATGTGAGTGCGTTTATTATTTTTTTATGCTACTATTGGCTGCTTTTACAGAATATCAGAAAAATGGAGGACAGCGCGAAGTATTTAAAATGGACACGTTTTTGCCGGATCGTTGGTATTGTTGCATTTATAGTTGCAGGGTGTATTGTTTTACTTGTATAGAAAGAAATTGGAATGGAATGAAGAGATAAAATACACGAAGAAAGTGTAGTCATATTAGGTGGAAAGATGTTTGCCTTGGATTAAGTATTTACAAAATGAATGTTATGGTAAATAATAAAAATCTTTCTAAATATGGAGAATATCATGGAAAAAGAACCAACGCTTATTGAACAAAAATTTGAAGATGCAGTGAAAAATTTTCGTAAGGAAATGGAAAAAGGAAAAGGAAAATTTTCTTTTTGTGGGGAAATAGAGAGAAGTGTTAGTGGAAAACAGGTGTTGGTTCAGGTATATGAGAGGTATTATCTTTATCCAAATATTTGTGCTACGGCGACCTTCTTTTTTGAAGAATTAGAGGAAGAAAAGACCACAATAACATATATTCTTTCAAGTTATGGATTTGGTGTGATGGGGATTGATTTTGGAGTCAGCAGTTCCATGAAGCGGGAAATAGAGAAAAGAATCAATGCAATACGTTTTATGTAAACTATAGATATTTTTCATGCTTAAACGAGCATTTTAACTTCTTGTAAAGCTGAATATTCAATTGTTAGGAGAACTTATGAAGAAAAAAATTTGTTTAGCTATTTTTATTGTTCTGTTTGTAGTCAGTATATTGGTAAATGTGAAATTATTATTTTTTTCGCCAGCAGTTTCATTAAAAAATATTCCATTTGAGGGAGTAATCACAGAAGCTGATAGTGGAAAAATAGTAGTAAAGGGTGATGGAACGAATGGTTGCGGGCTTACAGAGCATTATCAAATTTATAATTCAGATCAGATAAAAATTGTTAATACTAATGATGAACTAATTCAGTTTACAGATTTGAAAAAAGGCACAAGAATTTCTATGAGATTATGGATAAAGGAAAAGACTTTATATAATGATATGGATAGGTTGGATATTGTTACATTGATTCAGTGCTGTGAATGAAAAGAGATGCAAATGAAGAAAAACAAAAAAGCAGCCGCACCGAGATTCATAAAAATCCCGGTGCGGCTGTCTTTTTACATTTATAAAGTGTAATTTGAAAGATCAGCCGACATATTTCTGTAATGTTTCCATAACAGCGCCAGGTTTTCTGGTCATTTCTGTGAAGTACTGGCAGGTAAGTTCTGCAAGTCCTGCTTCATAAAGATTTACACCGAAAATCTTAGCGTTGGAGAGGATATCTTTTAATTTTGCGTCAGCGTCAAAAGAATCTCCAAGTTTAATGTCAGCAACATAAGGACGAACCTCGTCTAACATTGGGTCTGGGCTTAAGGTAAATTCATTTCCGTTGTCATCAATTGCCATAAGGTAGCGAAGCCATCCGGCAAATACCAATGGAATTAATTTAATATCAGAAACATTCAGTTCAGGGGAAGCAGCGTAAGCTTTGATCGTCTCACCAAAACGGATTGCCAGTTTCTGGGAAGTATCGGTTGCGATACGCTGTGGTGTATCCGGCATAAATGGGTTTGGAACACGTACATTAAGTACAGTGTCGATAAACTCTTTTGGATCAAGAATGCCAGGATTTACAACAACCGGAAGTCCTTCTTTGTATCCGATACCTTCTACTAATTTTACCAAAGTCTCATTTTTCATCTCTGCGGAAATGAGGTTATAATCTAATAAACATCCGAATACAGCAAGTGCTGTGTGAAGTGGATTTAAGCAGGTGCAGACTTTCATCTTCTCTACTTTATCTACTGTCTCGCGGGTTGTGAAGATAAGACCGCCTTTTTCTAACTCAGGACGTCCGTTCGGGAATTTGTCTTCGATGACAAGGTACTCTGTTTCCTCAGCGTTTACGAATGGAGCAACGTAAGTGTTTTTGCTTGTGATAACCGGATCAAGACCTTCGATGTCATCTTTCTGCAATAATGCTTCGATGGAAGCGTCTGGTCTTGGTGTGATCTTATCGATCATAGTCCATGGGAAGGAAACTTTATTTTCGTCCTCTGTATAGGAAACGAATCCTTCTTCTACAACACCATTTTTTGCCCACTCTTTTGCAAAAGTAGTGATGGCGAGTTTTAACTTATCTCCGTTGTGGGAGCAGTTATCCATACTTACCATGGCGATCGGTTTCTTGCCGGAAACGTAACGTGCGTAAACTAATGCAGCAACTTTACCAATGTAGCTCTCTGGTCTTTCCGGTCCGTTTTTCATATCTTCTGCAACGGCAGCCATGAAGTTTCCGTCCGGAGTATTTAAGTTATAACCCTTTTCTGTGATGGTGAAAGTACACATCTGAAGGGAATCTTTTGCAAAAATCTCTTTTAAACGGGAGAACTGTGTGTCATCGTGGGAATCTAAAGCGAGGGATTCCATGATACTTCCGGTAACGGATTTCTCAACAGTTCCGTTTGCTTTTAAAGTAACGAGAATGCTTAAATCGTCGTGTGGACGGTTCATTTTCTCGATGATCTCGTAGTCATATCCCTCTGCAACGGTCAATCCGCGGTCAAGAACACCTGCATTTAAAAGGTTCTGGACAACGTTGCACTGGAATGCACGGAAGATATTACCAACACCGAAGTGAACCCAGAATGGATTCTCTTTTGTATTCTTTTTTACTGTTTCATAATCAAAGGAAGGAAGGGCATAACCCTTAGCTTCCCATGCACTTTTATCTGCTAAACCTGCTCTATTTAACTGCATGTCTTGTCTCTCCTTTTTCAATTGCTTCCCATAAACCGTTTAAATATGTTGCACCTAAAGCTCTGTCGTAAAGACCGTAACCCGGCATTGCAACTTCGCCCCAGATCATACGTCCGTGGTCTGGACGGATTGGTCCGTCAAATCCGATATCGTAAAGAGCTTTCATGATCTCGTACATATCAAATGTTCCGTCAGAAGAAAGATGTGCTGCCTCTTCGAAATCTGTCGGGCTGTTGAATTTTAAGTTGCGGACATGTGCAAAGTGGATACGTCCTTTTAAGGAGCGGATCATATCCGGAAGATCGTTCTCAAGGTTTGTTCCGTAAGAACCGGAGCAGAAAGTAACACCGTTGTGTGGGTTATCTACCATTTCCATCATACGGAGAATGTTTTTCTTATTGATGATGATACGTGGAAGTCCGAATACGCTCCATGCAGGATCATCCGGGTGGATTGCCATGTTGATGTCATATTTGTCACATACAGGCATGATTCTCTCTAAGAAATATTTTAAATTTTCAAACAGTTTTTCATCATCGATGTCTTTGTACATTGCAAAAAGATCTTTGATTTTAGCCATACGTTCCGGCTCCCAGCCCGGCATGACCGTTCCGTTCATATCGCCGGAGATAGAAGCGAACATATCTTCTGGATTGATGGCATCTACAGCTTCCTGTGTGTAAGCTAAAACTGTGGAACCGTCCGGTCTTTTACGTGCAAGCTCTGTACGTGTCCAGTCGAATACAGGCATGAAGTTGTAGCATACAAGATGGATATCTTCTTTTCCAAGATTCTCTAAAGTCTCGATGTAGTTATCGATGTATTTGTCACGGTCAGCGGAACCTGTCTTGATCGCATCATGGACATTTACGCTCTCGATACCCGCTACATGAAGTCCTGCAGCAGCAACTTCTGCTTTCATTTCCTGAATGCGTTCTCTGCTCCATACATCTCCAGGTGCGGTATCATATAAAGTTGTGATAACGCCTGTTACGCCTGGAATCTGGCGAATCTGCTCTAATGTTACAGTGTCGAATTTGGAACCATACCATCTTAATGTCATTTCCATAGTTTCTTGTTTCCTTTCTTAGAAAAAATTGTGAAGCTGCCGTGTAGCAGCAGGTTTTTGTTTTGATAAGCTTATTATATCCAAAAGAGGAAAAAAGAAAATTGACAGAGTTGTTGTTCACATTGCAAAAGTTGCGGTTGAATGATAAAATGTATGCAGGCAGTGAAAAGTGCAGACACATAAGAAACAGCTACAGGCTGTTTACAGGCAGGAAAGGAAACACACATGGCAAAAAATCTTCAGACCAAGTTTTCCACGAGACAATACATGCTGTCCCGGGATTTTGAAATCTACTATTATAATGAGCCGGCATCTGAAAAGGTTTCCATACATTCGCATGATTACTATGAGTTTTATTTTTTCCTGGAAGGGGATGTCTCCATCTGGATCGAGGGGGAGCAGTATCCTTTAAAATATGGAGATATGGTGCTGATACCTCCGGGGATAAAGCACATGGCGATGGTGCATGGAAATGAGATCCCTTACCGGAGATTTGTATTCTGGATCAGTGTGGAATATTGCAACCAGTTGATGGAAGTGTCTTCCTCTTACGGATATCTGATGCAGAATGTTCTGGTAAAGAAAACATATATTTTTCACAATGATCTGATCACGTTTAATACGATCCAGTACCGGATTTTCCAGTTGATCGAGGAGATTAAGTCGGAGCGTTTTGGAAAAGAGGCAAAGGTCTCCCTCTGTGTGAATGACCTTGTTCTTCAGCTGAACCGTATTGTCTATGAACAGCAGAATCCGAAGAGTGAGAAAGAGGAACAGAATCTTTATCAGAACATTATTTATTATATTGATGACCATCTGGATGAGGAGCTGTCTTTAGAGCAGCTTGCAGGGCAGTTTTTTGTCAGTAAATACCACATTGCACATATTTTTAAAGAACAGATGGGATTGTCTGTGCACCAATATATATTGAAGAAACGGATGCAGGCATCCAAGGCGGCAATCCTGGGTGAGACGAGTATTACCGATGTTTACACAATGTTCGGGTTTAAGGATTACTCCAGTTTTTACCGGGCGTTTAAAAAGGAGTTCGGGGTGTCGCCGAAGGAATATAAAGAGGTACATGGAGTCGTGCAAAAAGGTTGATGGAAAGTAATAGAAACTACAAAATGGGTATGCTATAATGAAAACAGTTTAACCGTCATAGAAGGAGAAAAAGAATGCGAGTAGGAATGGGATATGATGTCCATAAATTAGTAGAAGGAAGGGATTTGATCCTTGGAGGTGTAAAGATTCCACATACGCTGGGGCTTTTGGGACATTCGGATGCAGATGTTTTGTTGCATGCGATCATGGATGCACTGCTTGGAGCGGCAGCACTTGGCGATATCGGAAAACATTTCCCGGATACAGATCCACAGTACAAAGGGATCTCGAGTATCAAATTATTAGAGCATGTTGCAAAACTGATCGAGGAAAAAGGATATATTGTGGAGAATATCGACGCAACGATCATTGCACAGAAACCGAAAATGCGTCCATACATCGAGGAGATGGAGAAGAATATTGCGACAGCATTGCATATTGATGTAAGTCAGATCAATGTGAAAGCAACGACCGAGGAAGGACTTGGTTTCACAGGAGCAGAACAGGGAATCTCATCCCAGGCGATCTGTGCGCTGACAACCATTTATGAGAGCAGTGTGGCAGTGGCAGATTCCCAGGCGGGATGCGCAGGCTGCGCCGGATGCAGAAAGCAGTCATAAGAAAATTTCTTGACAAATCCGGGCGAACTGCATACACTATATTAGGAATAAAAAATGTTCCGGATAAATGAATAGCAAAGCGATGAACGGAAAGAGTAGGAATTTGGGCAGCGCAAAGAGAGAGACTGTCACCGGCTGAAAGCAGTCTTGCGAAAGAGAATTCACGAAGTGCCTCCGGGAGCTGATCAGGGGAAAAGAGGTCTGTGATGGCAGAACTTAAGTATTCTGGTTCGGGTTACACACGTTACGTGTCTTAAGGGAAAATCAATTGATTTTTATTAGAGTGGAACCGCGGATTATTTCGTCTCTTGGAGATGGGATAATCCGTTTTTATTATATAAAAAAGAAAAGGGGCAAGAAGTATGGGAATCATCCAGCATGTGAAGGAAGAGTTTCAAGTGATAAAAGAGCGTGACCCGGCGATCAAATCACCGATGGAAGTTTTGCTTTATCCAAGCTTTCGTGTTATGCTAAGTTATAGACGTGCACATAAACTGTATTTGAAAGGGCACTATTTCTGGGCAAGATTTCTTTCCCAGCGTGCGGCGAGAAAAACAGGGATCGAGATACATCCGGGTGCAACGATCGGAAAAGGTTTTTTCATCGATCATGGAAGCGGTGTTATCATAGGAGAGACCGCGATCGTCGGTGATAACGTTACCTTATATCAGGGTGTGACATTAGGCGGAACCGGAAAAGAGACCGGAAAGCGTCATCCAACGATCGGCGACAATGTCATGATCAGTGCCGGCGCAAAAATCATTGGTTCTTTTACAGTCGGGGAAAATTCCAAGATCGGGGCCGGAAGCGTGGTTTTGGAGGAAGTTCCGCCAAACTGCACCGTTGTCGGTGTTCCGGGACGTGTGGTAAAACGCGACAACATAAAAATTCCACGAAGCGATATGGATCAGTGTCATCTGCCGGATCCGGTCAAAGAGGACATTACCATTTTACAGAGAGAAAACGCTGAACTTGTCAATCGTGTGCTTGATCTGGAACGTCAGTTGAAAGAGGTTGACCGGAAAGTCAGACAGGATTAATAATAGGAAGTGAAACGCTTTTTCAAAGTTAAAATAATATAGAAAGAAAATGGAGAACACAAATGGAAAATAATTTTAAATTCTACAATACACTTACTAAAAAAATCGAGACCGTGATTCCTCATGAGGACGGCAAAATCGCAATGTACACCTGCGGACCTACGGTGTATCATTTTGCACATATCGGAAACCTGAGAAGTTATATCATGGAAGATGTTCTGGAAAAATCACTCCGTTATGTCGGATATGATGTAAAACGTGTCATGAACATTACAGATGTAGGACATCTGGCTTCCGATGCAGATACCGGGGAAGATAAAATGTTAAAGGGTGCAAAGCGTGAACATAAGACAGTTATGGAGATCGCAAAGTTTTACACAGATGCATTTTTTGAGGACTGCAAAAAATTAAACATCAAGACACCGGACGTTGTGGAACCTGCAACGAACTGCATTCCTGAATTTATAAAAATGATCGAGGGGCTGTTAGAAAAGGGCTACGCTTATCAGGCAGGCGGAAACGTTTACTTTGACACGTCCAAACTGGATAATTACTATGTTTTCTCCACACAGGCAGAACTTGAGACTTTAGTCGGTGTAAGGGATGATGTCGATGAGGATACCAATAAGAAAAACAAGACAGACTTCGTGCTCTGGTTCACCAAATCCAAATTTGAAGACCAGGCATTGAAATGGGATAGCCCATGGGGCGTCGGTTATCCGGGATGGCATATTGAGTGCTCCTGCATCGGTATCAAACATCTTGGCGAGTACATGGATATCCATTGTGGCGGTGTGGATAATATTTTCCCACATCACACCAATGAGATCGCACAGTCTGAGAGCTACCTCGGACACAAATGGTGCAATTACTGGTTCCATGTACAGCATTTGAATGACAAATCCGGTAAAATGAGTAAATCCAAAGGAGATTTCCTCACCGTTTCCTTATTACAGGAAAAAGGGTACGACCCGATCGTATACCGGATGTTCTGCTTACAGTCCCATTACAGAAAACCGCTTGAGTTTTCTTATGAGATCATGGATAACACCAAAGCCGCTTACAACAAACTGGTAAAACGTGTTGCCGGACTGAAAAAAGAGGGCGAGACAGACCAGAACGTATTTGCAGAATACAAGGCAAAATTCGTGGATGCGATCTCGAACGATCTGAATACTTCCATGGCGATCACTGTATTATATGATCTGTTAAAAGCAGACACGAACGATATTACAAAATACGAGCTGATCAAAGATTTTGACAAAGTTCTTTCCCTGAATCTGGAAAATGCAAAGAGCACAGAGACAACGGAAGGCGTTGACGCTGAACTTGAGAGCTTTGTCCTTGCCAAAATCGAGGAGAGAAAAGAAGCAAAGAAAGCAAAAGATTTTGCAAAAGCAGATGCCATCCGTGATGAACTGCTTGCAAAAGGAATTGTCATCAAAGACACCCGCGAAGGTGTGGTATGGCATAAAGCGGAGTAAAGAGAGATGGAAAAAGGAATCGATTCTTATTTAAAAGAACAATTTGAAATCCCGGATGTCGACATCCGCACATATTCACCGTTGACACTGGCTTATATCGGAGATGGTATCTACGACCTTGTGATCCGGTCTCTGGTAGTAGCCAAAGGCAACACGAGAGCGAGTGAACTCCACAAGCGCACCAGCCAGATTGTAAAGGCACACACACAGGCGGAGATGATGGAGGTGCTGCTTCCGATTCTGACAGAGGAGGAGGCAGCCGTGTATAAGAGGGGGCGCAACGCCAAATCTTTTACCATGGCAAAAAATGCCACGATGTCGGATTACCGCAAGGCAACCGGATTTGAGGCGCTTATGGGATATCTGTATCTGAAAGACGAATTTGAGCGTCTGGTCGAGCTGGTGAAAACTGGCGCGGAAGAGATGAAACTAAAACTATAGTTATATCTTGCAAGCAGCGAAATGATTGCGTGATGAGATCACGATAAGAGAAAGGGAAAAAGAATTTCATGGGATATGAAGAACAGAAAATAGAAGGACGTAATGCGGTATTAGAGGCATTCCGTTCCGGAAAAACAATAGACAAACTGTTTGTCTTGGATGGATGTCAGGATGGACCGGTGCGGACAATTGTCAGAGAGGCAAGAAAACATGACACGATTATCAATTTTGTGGATAAAGAACGTTTAGACCAGTTATCCGAGACAAAAAAGCATCAGGGTGTCATTGCAGTTGCCGCAGCATATGAGTATGCGGAAGTGGAAGATATTTTAAAGAATGCAGAGGAAAAAGGGGAACCACCGTTTATTTTTATTCTGGATAATATTGAGGATCCGCATAATCTTGGTGCGATCATCCGTACCGCAAATCTGGCAGGAGCGCATGGAGTGATCATTCCAAAACGCCGGGCAGTGGGACTGACTGCAACGGTTGCAAAGACTTCAGCAGGTGCGATCAACTATACGCCTGTCGCAAAAGTGACAAATCTGACTGCAGCCATCAAGGAGCTGAAAGAAAAAGGCTTATGGTTTGTCTGCGCTGACATGGGCGGAACCGAGATGTACAAACTCGATTTAAAAGGACCGATCGGTCTTGTCATCGGAAACGAGGGCGAGGGTGTCAGCAAACTCGTAAAAGAGAATTGTGATTTTATCGCATCCATTCCGATGAAAGGGGATATTGATTCCTTAAATGCATCGGTAGCCGCAGGCGTGCTGGCATATGAGATCGTGAGACAGCGTCTGCAGTAACTGCTGAATATGGAACATCCGCAGAGTGTGGATGTGGTCTGGAACGATTGTACAGGGAGAGCAGGTATGGAAGAGTATAGAGACAATGGCCGGGGAAAAGTGCAGACGTCTTATGACAGGTTAAGTGATGAAGCACTTTTGCGGCAGCTTCGGGCTGGGGATGCCGCGATCATGGATTATGTGTTGGACAAGTACAAACCACTCGTGCGGAAAAAGGCGAATGCCATGTTTTTGATCGGGGGCGATACCGATGATCTTATCCAGGAGGGGATGATTGGCCTGTTTAAAGCAATCCGCGATTACCGGGAAGAGAGAGAAACTTCGTTTTTCCATTTTGCAGAACTGTGCATCACAAGACAGATTTACAGTGCCATAGAGGCATCCAACCGGAAAAAACATGCACCGTTAAACTCCTATGTTTCTTTTTATTCGGAGGTGAGTGAAGAGGGACAGCCGCTGGCAGAGTATCTCGAATCGGAGCGTTCAGATAATCCGGAACAGCGCATGATCGATCAGGAAAACTTTGAACTGTTTCTGAAAAAAGTACGCCAGAGCCTGAGTAAAATGGAGTGTGAGGTGTTAGATGATTATCTGTCGGGGTTAAATTACCAGCAGATCGCAGAAAAAATGAAGAAATCCCCGAAGGCGATCGACAATGCACTGCAGCGTATCAAAACAAAAATCAGGGTTTTTCAAAATGATACGTTGCCTTCTTGAGAAAGTATTTTGGTGGCATAATTTCAAAATAGAGACAGAATATGTACAATATGCACAAAAATAGAAGTGAATTTTTGTAACATTTGTGAACACTTATGTGAGAGAGTATGATATTATAATTCTCGTAAAACCCCCCAATACATTATATATAGTTTTTGCTATACCCCATAGTAAAAATA